>ERZ1673753.23-NODE-23-length-282406-cov-22.274906_pt1 | contig 282406 bp, 282 predicted proteins | sample MGYA00580201_ERZ1673753 | MGnify/ENA primary metagenome ERZ1673753 (study PRJEB41218, sample SAMN15661747) | gut metagenome | host: Homo sapiens | place: Canada: London | collected 2015-08-20/2019-03-30 | study: EMG produced TPA metagenomics assembly of... | reverse complement strand
TTAACAGTTTCTGTCGTGTAAAACAGATTCAGCCAGTAAAGTTTTTCTTCTAGCTCAAAGCTCAATAGTATCACAATAATAAAATGAGTTAGATGCGGTGCCAAATATATTTGGCACCTTTTTCTTTTCTAATATTATACATTTATTTACATATAGCTTGCAATTTTAAAGTTTTTTATTTAATATACTTATACTCACATCCTCAAATGTGTTCGAAGTCATTAATCGAACGTAAGAGTAAAGAAAGGCAAAAACAATGGCAAATATTAAATCTGCTAAAAAAAGAGTATTAATAGCTGAAAGAAACAGAGTTAGAAATGTTGCTTTCAAAACTTCAATCAAAACAGCTGTTAAGAAAGTATTAGAACTGGCAAAAGCTGAAGATAAAGATGCTTTAAAAGCTGCATTGTCAAAAGCATATCAATTATGCGATAAGGCAGTTTCAAAAGGTGTTTTGCATAAAAATACAGCTGCCAGAAAAAAATCAAGATTAACTAGGGCTGTAAATAAATTACAAGCTGAATAGTTATTTCTTTTTGAAATTTTGTATAAGCCGCAAATTATTTTGCGGCTTATATTTTTTTATAGGATATATTTTGAGAAAAAGCATTATTGAAAGCATAAAATTAGTGATTAATATTATGTAAAGATATTGGTAATTAATTATTTATAGAGTATAATTATTTCATTACAGTATACTTTAGTAAGAAAGATAATTATGCAGGATAATTTGGAAAAAAGAGTAATAAAAAATATTGATTTTAACATAGATTTAGCCCAAAGTTTTGGAATTTATAAGAATAATAATGAGTTTGAATTACTTGATTACGCAAGCTCTGTTAATATTTCTTGCGGTTTTCACGCGGGAGACCCATTGACTATTAAAAAAGCTTTATTAAAAGCTAAAGAAAAAAATGTGGTTGTTGGTGCGCATATCGGCTTCGACGATATTCAAGGGTTTGGGTATCGCGATATGGATTTAACGGAAGATGAAATTGAGGCTTTGGTTATTTATCAAGTCGGGGCATTAATGTCTTTTGCTAAGACATTTAATATGGAAATCGAACATGTGCGTCCGCATGGTGCAATGTACAAAAAATGTGCTTCGGATTTTGCGTTTGCCTGTTCTGTTGCAAAAGCTGTTCAGAAATGCTCTAAATGGCTTGTTTATTACGGCGCAGCAGGTGAGATAACCGAAAAAACAGGTGAACTTATTAATATTCCTATTGCACAGGAAATATGTCTTGAAAAAATGTATAATGTTGACGGTACCGTAAATTCGGTTGCTAAAGATAACGAAAATACTGAAATGTGTATTTCTCGTTTAAAACAATTACTTGCAGCTTCTCAAGTGTCAAATGTTGAGGGTGGCAAGACTGTTGTAACTGCTGATACAATTCACTTTACAAGCAGGCTTTCAAATTCTTTTGAATTAATAAAACAGGCACATGATGTAATAAAACCAGTGCCGGTAAATTATAAAAATGCTTGTTTGTCAGGTTGGGTAGAATAATAAAGGATAATTTATAAGGTGATGAAAGATTTTAGAAAAAGTGTAAAGATGCCGGAAGATGTAAGATGGCTGATGCCAGGTTTGCAGGTAAAACGTTGGTTTGCTTTGATATTTTTAGGCGCTGTGTTAATGACTTTCGGCGTGTTGATTTTGTTTGATATAAAACCTGTTTTTTATACAATGGAATTTATCAGAAAAATAGCAATGACTATTTCAACCGAATGGATTGCATTTGCTGTAGTAATGTTCGGTGCCGGAATGTTTTTCAAAGGCTGGCAAAAAACAAATCTTTCTATGCTAGACGGTGCAGATAAGCAGTCTTTACTTGAAAATTTATATAGAAGAAGAAAATTAAACAGAGGCCCTAAAATTGTTGCTATAGGCGGTGGTACAGGATTGTCAATGTTGTTGAGAGGGATTAAAAATATCACAAATAATGTAACTGCAGTGGTTACAGTAGGCGATGACGGCGGAAGTTCAGGCAGATTAAGAGAAGAAATGGGTGTTCTTCCTCCAGGTGATATAAGAAACTGTATTGCAGCATTAGCTGATGATGAAGATTTGGTAACAAAACTATTTCAATACCGGTTTAAAATGGGTGAAGGACTTGAAGGTCACAGTTTTGGCAATTTATTTCTAACAGCCTTGTGTTCAATTACCGGTGATATGGTTCGCGCAGTAAAAGAATCATCAAATGTTCTTTCTATTCGCGGCAGAGTTTTACCTTCCACCCTTGATGATATGAAACTCGTTGCAGAGTTGGAAGATGGAAGAATTATTCACGGTGAATCTAATATTCCCGAAGCTCATGGAAAAATTAAACGTTTATTTACAGATCCGCAAAATTGTAGGGCTTTAGCTGATGTTATTTCTGCAATAAGAGATGCCGAACTGATTATTTTAGGTCCGGGAAGTTTATATACAAGTGTTATTCCAAATTTGTTAATTGATGAAATATCGCATGAGATTGCAAAATCCAACGCTAAAAAAATATATGTATGTAATATTATGACGCAGCCGGGAGAAACAGATAATTATAGTGTTTGCGATCATATTAATGCAATAGTGAAGCATGCCGGCAGCAGAAAAGTTATTGATGCTGTACTTGTAAATGATTTTATGCCGTCAAATCTTGCTAAAAAATATCAAATAGCAGGTTCGTATCCGGTTAAACTGGATTTTGAAAATCTTAAAAAGCTCGGAGTCAAACTTGTTACAAGAAAACTTATTGAGGATAGTAAAGAAGGACTTGTAAGACATAGTTCAAATCGTGTTGCAAGAGCAATTTATTACTGGTTTAGAAAAGAACACAAAAATGAAAAAGGTATCTTTTCGCATGATAAAGATTCTGAAAGACAAGGCTGTAATGTATAATGGTTAAAAAAATTACTGTTAACACAATTCAAAAATACAAAGATAATAACGAAAAATTTTCCGTTCTGACAGCGTACGATTATTCAACTGCCAAATATCTTGATGAAGCAGGAATTGATATTGTTTTGATAGGTGACAGTCTTGCTATGGTTGCTTTAGGCTATGAAACAACACATTCTGTGGGAATAGAGGAAATGTCTGTTTTTACAAAAGCAGTTGCTAAAGGTGTTCAAAGAGCTATGGTTGTTACTGACATGCCTTTTTTGAGTTATCATACGGATGTTTCTACTGCCATAAAAAATTGCGGGCAAATGATTAAACTTGGTGCTAATGCTGTTAAAATTGAAGGTTTTAATGAACATATTTTAAATGTAATCAGACGTCTGACAGAGACAGGTATTCCAGTTATGGGACATTTGGGCTTTACACCTCAATTTTTGAATACGCTTGGCGGATACAAAATTCAAGGGAAAACACATGAAACCACTGAAGAAATTCTCAAACAGGCAAAAGAACTTGAAAAAGCAGGGGTATTTTCGATAGTTCTTGAGATGATTCCTCAGGATAGCGCAAAATATATTACTGAAAATATTTCGGTGCCGACAATTTCATGCGGTGCAGGCAGGTATTGTGATGCACAAGTTCTTGTATCTGACGATGTTTTTGGAAAATTTTCTGATTTCAAACCTAAATTTGCGAGAAAATATGGAGATATGAAATCTCTTATAATTGATTGCGCAAAGCAATTTGATAAAGATGTTAAAAGTGGAAATTTCCCATCAGAAGAAGAAGTTTTTTAAGAAAGAGAGTGGTATTAAGATTATGTTAGTTCATACAATAGCTGAAGTAAGAGAAAAAGTTAAACAGTGGAAAAAAGAAGGTTTGACAGTAGGACTTGTGCCTACTATGGGAGCACTGCATAACGGGCATTTGAGCCTTATTAAAAAAAGTGTTGAAAAATGTGATAAAACTGTTGTATCGGTTTTTGTAAACCCTATACAGTTTTGCCCCGGAGAAGATTTGGATAAGTACCCCAGAACACTTGAGGCTGATAAGAAATTGTGCGAAGAAGCAGGTGTGGATATTGTGTTTGCTCCTTCCCCAAAAGAGATGTACGGTGATGGGCATATTATGTCAAATGACTTTTTAACTTACGTAATACCCCCTTATTTTTATGTTGATAAATTATGCGGGAAGTCACGTGTAGGACATTTTGACGGTGTTTGTACGGTTGTAAATAAATTGTTTAATATTGCTCAGCCTGATTTTGCATTTTTTGGGGAAAAAGACAGACAGCAGCTTATAATATTGAAAAAAATGGTTAAAGATTTAAATATTCCTGTTGAAATAGTTCCCTGTCCTATAGTTAGGGAAGAGAGCGGCTTGGCATTATCTTCCCGTAACAAATATTTATCTGATGAAGATAAAGGGAATGCACTTGCTTTAAGCAAAATTTTATTTAATATAAAGGCATGCTATAATAAGGGTATAACAGATGTTAAAGCTTTGAGCGAAACTGCATATTCATATTTAAACAGCAGCCACTCGCTTGAATATTTGGAATTCAGGGATGCCGAAAATTTGGATGAAAAAGAAATTGCAGATAATAATACTATAGTATTTATTGCTCTAAAAATAGGAAATGTTAGATTAATTGATAATATTGCGTTAGCGTGAGGTATCTATGCTGATAATTTATAAGTTTCTTTCAAAAATATTACAAATTATATTAAATATATTATTTGTTATTCAAATAACATTGATTATACTTGTATTTTTGACTGCAACCTACTGGTTTTTGAACCTTATAAATTTACCAGCATTTGATTTTGTTAAACCAATTGCTGATTTAATAACAGATTTTGTTAAGCTATTTTATTCGCAGGAAGTTGAGCTTGGAGGGGTTTATATTGACGCTTCACTTCTATTATTTGATTTAATTTCTGTCGTTTTAGTTTTTGTGATTACAAAATCTAAGTTTTATTTTCATAGAGGAATGGATTTCTTAAATGAGAGAATCAGAGGTTGTGAAGAAAAAATTGAGGATAAATTTAACAAATCTCTTCAAAAAGAAGTGGAAAACAGTATAAAAAAATGTAATAACGTAGCTGTTTTGGTTCAATTTACCGCAAAAAATATGATGGTAGATTCCTGCTGGGGCGGAGATGCAAATGCTGGAGTGAAAGAGAAAGAGGATGAAGCGTTCAAAACATTTTATGCCTCTATAAAAAATATCAGCGGTTGTAAATTTGCAAAAACAGGTGACAAAATGCTTATACTTTTGAACGATTTTAACAGTGTAGATAACCTTCTAAACTTTATTGATATATCGGTAAATCGTATAAGAGTCAATATGAAGAAGAAAAAATGGCTTTTAATAAGTTATATTTCCGTAGATGTGTTTGATAATCAAACACATTTTAAAGATGACGTTTATCCGCTTTTGGAAAAGTTATTAACTTTAAAAATCCAGAATGAGGCAGTATGTTTGGGCAATTTTTGTATGAGATACGAATTATATCCGGAACCTATGTACACCCCGTTTTTAAGAGGTACTTACAATATAAGCGGACAATGTGATGTTTGGTCTTTAGTTAAGAAAAATTAACAGCCCTATTGATTTTTAAAACCTTTTCAAGTAATATTACAAATATACAACCGCAGACAGTTAGCGGGGGTGGGGCGAAATAAAGGCCCCGGTGTTTGAAAGACTAACATAATCTCCCCTTAATATTCCAGCTAACCGAGGTGAAACAGTCGAAATATTTTAAATAGATTTGTTAACCTGTGAGATTTTGCGGTCAAAATATGAAAGATGCAAAATCTTTTATGTTTTTAGAAGGTCGATAAACTAAAATTGTAAAACAAAGGAGCTAAACATGGCAACAAAAGCTTTTAAATCTGAAAAAATAGATGCTATAAAAGCAAAAGCAGAAAAAGCCCAGGTAGCTATTTTAACTGAGTATAAAGGTTATTCTGTAGAAGAAATCACCAACCTTAGACGCAGCATTCAAAAAGATGGCGGCGACTATATGGTAACAAAAAATACTTTAGCTAAAATCGCTTTAAAGGGTACTGATTTTGAAGTTCTTGCCGAATCTTTAACAGGACCTGTAGCTATTGCTTTCGGTTTTGAAGATCAGGTAAGTCCTGCAAAAGCAGTTGCAAAATTTATTAAAGATACCAAAAAAGGTGCTATCCTTGGCGGTGCTTTAGATGGTAAATTGTTATCAGCTAAAGAAGCAGAAGCATTATCAAAAATGCCTTCAAAAGAAGAACTTATTGCAAAAATTCTTGGTTCAATCAACTCACCTGCTTCAGGTATTGTTGGATCTATCAATGCAGTTATGTCACAACTTACAAGAACTATGGCAGCTGTTAGAGACCAGAAAACTGCATAGGGGATTTTGGCAAGTGCGCCGTGTGAACGTAAGTGAACCCAGCACGTCATAATGAGAAACTGTATAAAGTGAAATAATTTTGATAAAAATTATGTAACGAAATGGAAAGTTTTGAATTGCCAATAATCAAAGACACAACTTAAAATGTACACAACTTAAAAGGAGAAAAATAATGAGTAACGTAGAAACTATTTTAGAATCAATTGAAAAATTAACTTTATTAGAAGCAGCTGAATTAGTAAAAGCTATGGAAGAAAAATTCGGCGTATCAGCAGCAGCTCCTGTAGCTGTAGCAGCAGCTCCTGCAGCAGCTGGTGAAGCAGCAGCTGAAGAAGCATCAGAAGTAAACGTAATCTTAGCTTCTGCTGGTGCTAACAAAATTGCTGTATTGAAAGAAGTTAGAGCTATCACAGGTCTTGGCTTGAAAGAAGCTAAAGATTTAGTTGACGGTGCTCCTAAAGCAGTTAAAGAAGGTATCAAAAAAGAAGATGCTGAAGCTATCAAGAAACAACTTGAAGCAGCTGGTGCAACTGTTGAAATCAAATAGTCAATTGATTATAAATGATTTAAAAAGCTCCTCTCTTGCAGAGGGGCTTTTTATTGAAAATTACGGGTGATATGTTATAATAAGAGTGGATAAATAATTTGAAAGGGAGCAAAGTATGGAAAATTTATTGAATAAGCCTGAGACTTCGGGGGGGGGGCGTTTTTAGGCTTAAGGCAGCTAGGAAGTGATGCGGTAAAGCAAGGACATTTTTTTGGTAGTTGCAAAGAAAGTGCAACATGTTATAATAGTGATATGATACATCACCGCATGAACAAAAAAGGATTTACGTTAGCAGAGATTTTAATCACATTAGGAATAATTGGCATTGTTGCTGCAATGACATTGCCTTCGTTAATTTCTAATTATCGTAAAAGAGTTGCAGAAACTAGAATAAAAAGAGCTTATTCTTTATTAAATCAAGCTATGTTATACGCTGTTAAAGATAATGGAGCTTCAAAAAACTGGACTAGTATGAATTCAAAGGGATTTATTGAACAGTATCTTATACCATATCTGCCGGGTAGTGTATTTATTTCTGAGTCTAGGCTTGGTGATATGTATGTCCTTAATAAAGATAACAGTGGGAAGGTTACTTTGAATGGCGGTTATTCAAGCGGATTGAAACTTAAAACAGGAGAGCTCATCAGGGTAGTTGATGGCTTTAACCCCGATCAAACATCTTCATTTGTTGGAGCGCAATTTGGCGTAATTTTATCTGAAAATAAATCCGGGATTTATTATTTTGGGAAAGATTATTTTACATTTTGGTATGATATAAATAAAGATCTTTTAGAACTTACTCACGGTTATGGCTGTAGTACAAAAAATGAACTTCTTATTGAAAGATGTGGACTTTATGGACATGATGGTGCTTGTACCTCATTAATAGTTTGTAACGGTTGGAAAATTCCAGATTATTACCCTATTAGATTTTAGGTGTTAAATGCAAATTTTTCTATATTCACAAAATTCGCAAATCTTTGAGTGCTCAATTTCTTCAGGGAACTGAGCATTTGTAATTTTGTCACAAATATCAATTAATCTTTTTTCATATTCTTGAGCTTTTTCGATGTTAAAGTCAATAATGCAATTTAGATTATTTTTTAAATCTATGTAGACAAATTTGATATTATCTCCATACATTTTTGATGCACATAAAAGATAAACCATTGTTTGGTAATCATATTCAGGATTTTGGGGAATTGAACCGGTTTTGTAATCAAGGATGTAATGAATCCCTCCACCGCAAATGCGGTTCCCCTCCATTTTACAAGGGAGGCTGTCTTTCATCAGAGCATCTAATCGACCGCCAATCCAGTAATTTCCGATTTTACAGGACACATTGTATTCTGAATTTACGTAAGTTTTTTGAAAAAATTCATTCTGTTTTAGAATTTCCCACAATTTTAATTCTTCATCCTTAAGAGCCTTTTCCATTTTAGAAATATCATCGCCGCGAAGATAGTAATTTGCAAGGGCGTGAACTTTTTTCCCTTTTTCAAAAAGACTGCTTTTTTGCGGCACAGAAATTTTTTGAATATATTTAAAATAATATTTTTTCGGGCAAACTTCAAAGGTTTTCAACATATTTGGGGAAAAACTATTCATTACATACCTCCGTGCAATCAAGAATATCTGCAAATATTAAACTTGGCTCTTGTTCAATAATTTTTTCAAAAGATTTAACTTTTCTGCTTGTTGAAAAATACAAATGTTTCTTTGCTCTTGTTATGGCGACATAGAGAAGTCTTAAATTCTCTGAAACAAGTTCCTGTTTCATATCAAATTCTGTTTTAGGTTTGTAATTTGGATTAAGGCGTTTCAGATTTTCATTGAAATCAGAATTTTTAAGTTTTATTTGTTCAAAATCAATTGTCAGATTTTTTTCTGCCATTTCAGGAATAAATACGTAATCAAACTCGTCTCCTTTTGATTTATGAAGTGTCATAATCTGCACTTTACCCGCAAGAAATTCTTTATCGCTTTCATCTTCTTCCGAGAAAAATTTAAATCCGCTCAATGACGGCTTTTTAGCCAGCTCGCCCAATCTTTCGACAAGTGTCGGAAAATCTTTGTAATTCAGAGTTAAACGTTTAATAAGTGTAGAAATCAAATATACATTTGACTTTTCAATTTCCGAATTAAAATAATGCAGTCCGATTTTGATTGCCAGTTCTTCGGGCGCAAGGTGAGGGAATGAGAGCCAGTATGTTAAGTCCCAGTAGAATTGTGCAAGGTAGATATTTTCAATATTATCACAGTTAATTTGTATAAAAGGATTTTCGTATTTTCTGATTTCGAGTCCCAGTCTTTGTTTATATAATCCCATTTCTGCAAGAATTTCGTAATTATCGGCAATAATATTGTTGTCAAACGGATGTAAAATCATTTGCATTACGGCAAATATTGTTCTGAAAATTGATTTTTGTTCAAGGCTTTCGCTTCTTGTAATACTTTTTAAGCCGCTGTTATTAATAAAGTTAATCCATTGCGCAACCTGATAATTGCTTCTTAAAAGAATTCCTATTGTGCATTTCGGGTCTTTTTTCAAGGCTGATTTTATTTCTTTGAGAATATAATTTCGTTCTTCTAATGGCTTTTCAAAGATTACGGCGTGCAGAGCATTTTCTGATACAGGGTTTCGGCCTTCAACAGGCTGCATAAATATTTCAAAAAAAGCATTTTTAGTTTCCTGCTGTGTATCAGCCCATTTTACAAGGTTATTTGCAAGTGTCCATACATCTTTTGTGCAGCGTTGAGAGCAATTCATACTTACATTATTGCTTTCGGATATGAATTTTCTGAAGCCTTCCACGTCAGCATTAGAAAATGTTGTTGTAATTGCTTGATTGATATCTCCGCATCTTATTAAATTTTTGTATTTTGCACTCAAAAGATTAATAAGTTTTTGCTGAATTGAGGAGCTGTCCTGAGCTTCATCTTCAATGATATATTGGCAGATGTCTTGATAATAGGCTCGAATATCGGCATTTTCTTCAAGAAGTTTAACCGAAGATGTAAGCATATCGTCATAATCAATTAAATTTCCCTCTTTTAAAATTCGTTGATATTCGTTGAAGAACATTTCAAATTTTTCAAGTTTTTTATCCATTGACTCATTGAATTGTCCGTTGTTAATTTTAAAAATTGAAATTCCTCTGTCAAATTCATCTGTTTCAGTTTTTTTGAGTTTTAATTTGTTAGCTATTTCTCTAACAATTCTAGAGCGTTGTGTATCATCGCAAATTTCAAAATCAGAAGAAAGCCCGAGTCTTTCGAAATTGCCGTTTTCTTTTAATATTCTGAGCGCAAGCCCGTGAATTGTGCTTATATTGGGAAGCTGTGACGAATTCTGTCTTATATTTTTAATTCTGTCGCGGAAGTTACGTGCGGCACTTTCCATATAAGTCATAACAAATATGTTTTCGGGATTTACTCCATTATCAAGAAGTTTGAGGATAAGAGCGAGCAAAATTGTTGTTTTCCCTGCCCCCGGAACTGCTGAAATTGCCATTTTCCCTGTTTGATATTCAAGAACAGGCTTTTGATCATCTCTTGGGATTATTGTGAAAGCCCTTTTTACTTCTTCAAGAACTGCTTGTTCTTTGATTTTTATATATTCTTCAATTCCGCCGAAATTTTCAATTCCGTTTCCGTCAAAAAGGCTTGAGTATGTGTAAATATGTTCAGACGCACAAAGGGTTAATTTTCTTAAAATTCTTGCAGTTTTTTCTTTTGAAAGCTTAAGATTATCATCGATTGTGAATTCATCTTTAGCCCAGCCGCGTTGGAAAACCCATGCGTTATATAATGGGCCGGTATCGCTTTTAATCCATTCATCACTTGAAATATCCAGCCAAAACTGGTACTTTGTCTTAACCTGATTGTCAATAATCTTTTGCGGTGTCGAAATTACAAGATCATTTTCTGCAATTTCAAGGGTTGAATACGGGTTTTCGGCAATGATAGAATTCTCAATTTGATTAATAATTTCAATTTGACGATTTTCAAAATCTTTTCCGAAAATATTTTCAAAATCCTGAAGCTGTTTTACAAAAAAGTTAAATTTATTTAATTCTGCAGGGTTTACATGATAAAACTCTGCAAGTTCATAATAAATGTAGTAAACTTTTTCTGAAAGTTTGTCGCTGCTCTGTGCAAGTTTTTTTACTACATCAAGAAATTTTTGATATTTTTTTGTATATTCTTCAAGTTTAAATTCATGTTCGGGAAGTTCACCATTTATTTCAAATTTTTCAAGTATATCTCTGCAATATTTCACAGGAATTCCTAAAAAATCTGATAGTACTACTCGCAGATCAAATTCATTTAATTTGATCCCGCTGTTAAGTTTCAGGATTGTAAGAACTGCCTTTACCAGTCTGTTTTGTATAAGTTTTTCACTGCCCGATAAAAACATAAGATTTGTATGTATATTTTCTTTCAGCGAAAATTTAAGCATGTCATCTATGACAGGGGTAATTATTGATATTTCGTAAGGTTTTACGTTTTTCGCCAGCAGCTCTTTAATCTGCTTTATTGCTTCATCTATCATTGAAGCTCTTTTTGATGGTGAATGTAATGAAAAGTTTTCAAGTGTTTCATTTTTGCATTCTGTAATATTACTGAATAATATTTCTGCATCATTAGACAAGATATTAATTGATTTAAGAATTTGGGCTTTTTGTTTAAACAATTCTTCAAATTTCCAAACAGCTGTTCTGTCGGCGCTTAAATAGCCCGCACGGCTTGCGCCTTTTTCATCAAAGGCTATAAAAATATCTTTTAGTTGAGGCGCAAGATACGAGATAAAATCAAAACAAACGGGAGTGATTTCATCTCCGTCATCAAGAATTAAATATTTAATATTTTTGAAATAATCGGAATTTTTATAGACATAATTGAAAACAAGTACCTGTCTTAAGTAGTCAAAATCTCTCAGAGCAAGAGTTTTTGAAAGCAGCTTTTTTAATACGACTTTTGCATCTTCTGCAAAACTTTCTCCTAAAATTCTTGATCGCCATTCGACTTCTTCATCGGTTAAGTTATTCTGAACAATTAGAGCATACCTTCTGAAAATTTGATGTAAAAGCGATTTTTTAGAATTATAACCCTTGAACGGAACTTCATGCAAAATATCTTTTAAAATAAATTGAGAAACTTCCAGCCCTGCAAGGTTTGGTAAAATTGTCGGATTGCCAAAAGGGTTAATATTTTCAATCAATGCCCAGTTGTCGTTAATCGTGTTGTAAACAAGTGAGAAAAACGAATGAACCTGTAACTTTTCAATGCTAGTTACTTCAAGTTTTTCTAGCGTTTTATTTATGAAGTTTTGTTTAAGGCTTGAGTTTTGAACAAGCACTAAAATTTCAGAAGATTTTACGCCCGAATTGAGTAATTCAAGGTACGCATTTATCAGAAAATCGGTTTTATTAGTAGATAAATCGCCTGAAATTAACATTCATACTCCTTTAATAATAATTGTATCATGAACAATAAAATTTTAATTTTGTCCTCATCCTTCTGAACTATTGCATTTTTTTAATCGTTCGTCTATTATATAAGCATAAACGGAGAGAAGGTAATAATATAAAACGCATGGAGGTTAGTTATGCAAGAATTACAAGAAAAAATTGGTCAATCAGCAGGACAGATTTACAACTATTTAAACAGTAACGGAGAATCTTCTTTCTCTAAAATGAAAAAAGAATTAGATCTTAAAGGTAATTTTGCAGATTTAGGTCTTGGTTGGTTAGCTAGAGAAGACAAAGTTGAAATCTCTAAAAAAGGTGCTTCAGTTAGTGTAAGACTTAAATAGTTTTTAGTAAAAGATACTATAAAAAAGACACTTCTTGTAAGTGTCTTTTTTTATTGTAACGATTTGTAAATATAAATTTTAAATAGCCTGAAATTCTTTTATACTGCCTCATAGGATAGGATAGGATAGGATAGGCGTACTGTCAATATTTTGGTTATAAAAAACTTCTTATAAATACAGGGGAATTTATAAGGAGAAATTATATGGGGATTGAAAAATTAGTAAAAGCTTTACCTAAATTGAAAGATTTTAGTAAAAAACTTTCAGCAGAGAAACCTAATTTTAAAATAAGTTTATTTAAACAGAATAAACCGGTAAAATCTTTAACACTTAAAACAAAGCCGCAGACACCGCAGGAACAAATTAATATGCTGGCGGATATTCAAGCAAAGCAGACAAGCGGAGTATTCGCAGAAGATTTTGCAGGTAAAAAGCAGAAGCTTATTGATGAATTATCTAAGGTTTGTGATAAAAATGTTATTGCCAGAATTCAAAAGGCTGAAAGACCTGATCAGCTTGCAAAAATTCTTGCAGAACAAGAGTATATATCTTTAGGTGAATATGCTAAATATATGGTTGATGGAAAATTTGTTAAAGAAACAAATCTTAAAAAGATTGTAAAGTCTATTACTCTAGAACTGGAACAAATTCAGTATCAAGGAAGAAATCGTCGTGGAAATTTTATACTTGCAAGGGAAAGGGCTATGCATACTCCTTCAAAAAATCCTAAAGTTATAGCAATAGAAAATATTTTAAAAGAGCAATACGGCTGCAAATTTGTGTCATTAAAAGACAATGAAGAACTTGCTCGAAAGGTTTTAAAAGCCTATGAAACAGCAGCAAAAAATGGTGTAGAAACTCCTAAAAATGTTGTTGTTTCTGATTTTATGTTTGCAGAAGGAGAGAATTTTTTTAACAGCACAATATTGTTAAATAGAAATCAACATGCTCTACGTGATGGCTTTATGTCAACAAGTAGTGATTTCCATATTCCTTTGCATGAGATTATGCATGGTACACATCCAAAACTAGTTTCTTTTTCATTCAAGAAAATCCCTTCAGAATTAGTGCGGGTAAAAAATGAGTTGTCTGGATATTCTAAAAATGCCGCAACTCATGAAACATTTACAGAATTAAATACTAAACGGCTTATTGATGGCTTAAATCCTCAAGAACAGACATTGTTTGATTATTTGAATGTATTTGCATAATAAAATATATATGCAGAAACTTTATAAATAAAAAGGGCTTCTAAGTATTTTTAGAAGCCTTCGAAATCTTGTATGATTCCTCGTGTAAAAGGTTAGTAGGTAGAAAGTGTAGTAGGTAGTGTGAAATTTATTAATTTGCTTTCGCGTTATTTATTTCTTATATATTAATAAAGTATTTAAAAAGTATATAATTATTTAATATAAGTTATATTTTAACAAAACTTTACATAATAAATATTATAAGTATATAAAAAAAGAATTGTCACCCTGAATTTATTTCAGTGTCTTTAATATTTACTTGAGCTTCTGAAACAAGTTCAGAATGACGCTATAATGTATTATGTCCTACGCGGACAGCGGGAACTTTGTGTGTACAAAGTTCCACAAAACCAGCCATACGCAAAATTAGCTAATTATAAGTAAAGCTCAATCAAAAGGCGTGTAAACTCACTTCCGTTCAAACAATACACGCCTTTGTAATTATTTCGCTAACAATAATTGCTAATTTTGCTATTATGGCGTATTTATGTTGATACTTCCTACTTAATGAAACAACAACAAAACGAGTGCTGTTTGAGCGTCAGCGAGTTCACTCGTTTCAGGTTGAATTTAGTAGGAAGTAAATTGGTCAGCGTGTTTTCTTTTCTTCGGTATATTCTTTTCTTTTGCATCGCAACAAAAGAAAAGAATATACAACAGCAAAATAATATTTATTATGTATCATATTTATTTTTGTTTTATAATAGTTAATATTAAAAAAGGATTAATATATGAAAATAGCAATATATCCGGGAAGCTTTGACCCGATTACAAAAGGACATTTAGATATATTACACACTGCTGCCGAAATATTTGATAAAGTTATTATTGCTGTTGCAAGAAATCCTGAAAAACATGGTTTCTTGCCTGTTGATGTAAGAGTTAAACTTATAAAAGAAAGTGTAAAAGATTTACATAATGTAGAAGTTGATTTCTTTGAAGGATTAACCATTAATTACGCAAGAGAAAAAGGTGCTACAGTTCTTATTCGCGGATTGCGTGCGGTATCTGATTTTGAGTATGAAATGCAGCTTTCTCAGGCGAACAGTGCGCTGGCATGTGAAGTAAAAACTGTTTTCCTTACTACTAAACCTAAATATAACTTCATTTCATCCAGCACAATTAAAGAAATTTACCTCAACAAAGGTGATATTTCAAAATTTGTTCCTGAACCAGTGAATGAATATTTGCTAAATTCTTATAAATGTTAAAATATATAGCCTTTTCCGTAACAAATTATTTGACAATTAATATACGCTTATGTAGAATGTAATTAGAGTAAGAAAGGTATATGTGTGACAACAATGCAACAAAATGGTGTATATGATTTATTAAAAATGTTGGAAATTTCTTTGGAGGAAGGTTTTCCTATTATCCCGCGTAAATATACGGTTGTAAAAACAAAAGAGATTGAAACATTAATTGATAGAATTTATGCTTCTCTGCCTGTTGAAGTTCAGGAAGCAAGAGCGTTTTTAAGACGCAGAGAAGAGCTTCAGGCTGAAGCTCAGCAGAAAGCTGAAAAAATTATAAGCGATGCGCAAGCAGAAGCTGATAGAAAATTATCAGAAGCAGATTTTATAAAAGCTCTTGAAAGAGAAGGTATTAGAATAAGAACTCAAGTTCAGCAGGAATGTGAAGAAATTAAACGAAAAGCCCTTGAAGAAGCTGATAACATAAGAGCACAAGCTGTTGAAGAAGCTATGAAAACAAAAGAAGGAGCTGAACTTTATGCTGAACAAGTTTTGACAAATTTAGAAAAGAACTTGACCCAGCAGCAGCAAATTGTTAAAAATGGTCAAGTGTATATGGAAAAACTCCGTACAGATTCTTTTGGCAGCTATGATTTACCGACTTCTTATTCATCCGAAAGAGCACAGTCAAGTTCAGATTTTGTTATAAAATAAGTTAACAAAAATAATAAATGAAGTCAGCCGATTACCCGATTGGCTGATTTTATTATATTTGCTTATTGTTTTTTAACATATTGTTTGCAATTTATTTTGTTTGGTTTATTATGTAAACATAAGCCGATTTAATTAGAATGTGAGTGATATCACATTCTTTTTTAAAGAGGATGAATTTAAAGTAAATAAGTAAAAGGAAAATAAAAATGGGTATCAAAGGAAAAAATGACAGAATGGTAGTTCTAGCTTGTGAAGACTGCAAAGAAAGAAACTACACAACTACTAAAAACAAAAAAAATATTAAAGAAAGATTAGAATTGAGCAAATATTGCCCGACTTGTAAAAAACATACTAATCACAAGGAAACAAAATAAGAAGCCTAGCGGCTAAGAAGCCATGCAGCTAAGATTTTGCTTAGCTGCCGAGCTGCCAGGCTGCAAACTTCTTTTAGGCGTCCTTAGTTCAGTTGGTAGAACGTCGGTCTCCAAAACCGGATGTCGAGGGTTCGAGTCCTTCAGGGCGCGATTTTTATAAAACATAAGGAAACAAAAATATGATAGGTGCAGAAAATCAAACACCGGCATGGCTTGAAAAAACAACAAATTCAGTAAAAACATACTTCAGAGGTGTAAGAACCGAATGGGGTAAGATTAGCTGGCCTGAAAAACGTCAGGTAGTCGCAGAAACAGTTTTTGTTGTAGCTATAGTTTTTGTTTTTACTGTTGCAGTTTATTTAATGGATATAATTTTTAAAGGTTTACTCGGGCTGATAAAATAGTTCGGTAACAGAATAAAAGGTGGCTTATGACTGAAAAAGAAAAATCTATGAAAGAGCAGTTAGACGAAGACAAAGCCCAGGAAGCTTTGGAAGAGCAGGCTGAAAACGAAGCTAAAGAAGCTAAGAAAAACCAAAAACGCTGGTATATTGTTCATACATATTCGGGTTATGAAAACAAAGTTAAAGTTAACCTTGAAAAACGTATTGAATATATGAACATGGGTGATAAAATCTTTAGAATTGAAGTTCCTCAAAAAACTGTTACCCAAATGAAGGGCGGTAAAAAACAAGAACGTGAAGAAAAAATCTTCCCCGGTTATGTGCTTGTTGAAATGATTATGGATGAAGACAGCTGGTATGTTGTAAGACATACTTCAGGCGTTACCAAATTCGTCGGCTCTGCCAAGAAACCTATCCCTGCACGTGACAGTGAAATTAAAAAGATTATTAACCGCTCATCTTCAACTTCTCAGAAAATTGAACTTGATGTTAAAGCAGGCGACAAAGTCAGAATTACTTCAGGACCTTTCGCAGACTTTATTGCAGACATTATTGAAGTTTATCCTGATAAATCAAAACTTCGTGCAAATGTTTCAATCTTCGGACGTGAAACTCCTGTTGAACTGGAATACAAACAAATTAACAAATTATAATAATTAGTACAAAAGATGTGGAAGGACCCTCCCGTATGAAATTGTTAGGACGCGGAGACCGTTAGCACCACAAAAGGAGAAAAAAATGGCTAAAAAAGTAGTAGGAAAAATCAAGCTTCAAATCGAAGCAGGTAAAGCAAATCCGTCACCGCCGGTTGGTCCTGCATTGGGTCAGCATGGTGTTAACATCATGGATTTCTGTAAGCAGTTCAATGCTAAAACAGAATCTCAAGCCGGATATATTATTCCGGTTGTAATTGATGTTTACGAAGACAGAAGTTTTTCTTTCATCGTAAAATCACCTCCGGCACCGGTTCTTATTAAGAAAGCTTTAAACCTTCCAAAAGGCTCAGCTGTTCCTAATAAAGATAAAGTAGGCGAAATTACTCAAGCTCAGCTTGAAGAAATTGCTAAAATTAAAATGAATGACTTAAACGCAACATCAATGGAAGCTGCAGTTAAAATGATTAAAGGTTCTTGCAGAGCTATGGGTGTTACAGTTAAAGAAGGTTAGATGGAAGGACGATAGTCCGTTATTACCACGAAAGGAAAATTTAAAAAATGAGTAAATTAACTAAAAAACAAAAGAAAATGCAGGAAATGTTGGAAGGCTTCGTTCAACCGGCTACTGCAGTTGATACAATCAAAAAATTAAAAGAAATTTCTAAAGAAGTTTCTAAGTTTAACGAGACAGTTGAATGCCACATGAGATTAGGTATTGATGTTCGTCAGGCTGATCAACAAATCAGATCTACAGTTGTACTTCCAGCAGGTTTAGGCAAAACTGTTAAAGTTTGTGTTATTGCAAAAGGACCTAAAGTTGCTGAAGCAAAAGATGCCGGTGCTGATTTTGCCGGTGCTGAAGAAATTATAGATAAAATTTCAGGTGGCTGGTTTGAGTTTGATACATTGATTGCAACTCCTGATTGTATGGGTATGTTGGGTAAATTAGGTCGTGTTTTAGGACCTAAAGGTTTAATGCCTAACCCAAAAACTGGAACTGTAACAATGGATATCGCTAAAGCAGTTAAAGATGCTAAAGCTGGTAAAGTTGAATACAGAGCTGACAAACAAGGTATGATTCACTGTCCTGTCGGTAAAATTGAATTCAGCGAAGAAGATTTGCTTAAAAACTACGCAACTCTTGCAGATGCAGTATTGAGAGCAAAACCGGCTTCTGCAAAAGGTACATTTGTTAAATCAGTATACCTTTCAACAACAATGGGACCTGGTATTAAACTTGATCCTAAAAACTTTGCAGCAGAAGTTAAAGAGCTTATTTCTTAATTGATATATAAAAATATAAAAAAGGTTTCCTTAGATAAGGAAACCTTTTTTATTACTTGCTATTTCTGTATATTTTAAATATAATTTTATTATGGATATGAAAACTATTAAATTGAGAGACTTTGAAATCGGCGGGGATAAGCTTACAATATTTGCTGGACCTTGCGCTGCTGAAAGCCAGGAAATTCTTGATGTTACTGCTAAAGGTTTAAAAGAAATTGCAAAAAAACTGGATATAAACTTTGTGTTTAAATCATCTTTTGACAAGGCAAACAGATCGTCTATATACTCATATAGAGGACCGGGGCTTGAAAAAGGACTTGAATTGTTAAATAACGTAAAAGAAAAATTTGATGTCCCTGTAATTACGGATATCCACACTCCTGATCAGGCTGAGCCAGTGAGTAAGGTTGCGGATATTTTGCAAATTCCTGCTTTTTTATGTCGTCAAACAGATTTGCTTGTTGCGGCTGCTAAGACTGGTAAAATTGTTAATATCAAAAAAGGGCAGTTTTTAGCTCCTCAACAAATGGGTAATCTTGTTAAAAAGATTGAAGAATGCGAAAATAACAAGATTTTATTGACAGATAGAGGGGCTTCATTCGGATATGGCAATCTGATAGTAGATTTTCGAGCTGTGCCTATTATGCAGGCTTTTGGGTATCCCGTTGTCTTTGATGCTACACACAGTGTACAGCTGCCAGGTGCAAACGGAACTTCTTCAGGTGGTGATAGAAGATTTGTCCCTGTTCTTGCAAAAGCAGCGATGGCGGCAGGTGCTAATGCTTTATTCTTTGAGGTTCATCCTGACCCTGATAATGCTAAATCAGACGGCCCAAACATGATTCCGCTTGATAAGGCAGAAGAAGTATTTAAAATATGCAACGAAATTTTCAAATTAGTGAGAGCGTAATGATAATAAAACAATTTATAGCCGGACAATTAGAAAATAATATGTACCTTGTTGCAGATGAAAATAATGGCAAAGCTGTATTAATTGATGCTCCTGCTTTGACTCCTGAAATCACAAATACAGTTAAGGAATTGGAAGTTGATGTTGAATACATCCTCTTAACTCATGGTCATTTTGATCATATTATGGGGTTGAATTCTTTAAAACAGGCTCTCAATGCTGAAGCTGTTATTTGCAAAGATGACCTTGTTATTTCAGATAATGTAAATGAATTTACAAGACTTTTCGGGCTTCCTGACAGTGTTCCTCCTGTGTATGAGAAATATATTAAAGATAATGATATTATTAATGTCGGAAATCTGAAAATAAAAGTTATTCATACTCCTGGGCATACAGAAGGCGGAGTTTGCTATTTAATAGAAGATAAATTGTTTTCCGGTGATACTTTGTTTAGAGAAAGTATTGGAAGAACAGATTTATTCGGGGGAAGTTTTGAAAAGCTTTCAGACAGTATAAAAAATAAATTGTTTAAATTGGATGATAATATTACTGTGTATCCCGGTCATGGTGATTTAACCACTATCGGACATGAGAAAAAATATAATATAGAGGTATAATATGCAGGAACAACTGGAAAAAATATATTCAAATGCTACGGAAGATTTATCAAAAGCTTCATCAATCGCTGATATTGAACAAATCAGAGGGAAATATTTAAGCCGTAAAGGAGAATTCAATGAGATTAAGAAAAATCTTAAGAATTTATCTGATGAAGATAAAAGAGTTGTAGGGGCTCTTGCGAATGAAATTACTCAGAAACTTGAAAATTCTTTGAAAGAAAAATATCAGGAATTTTATAAGAAAGAGCTTAACGAAAAATTGAAAAATGAAAGAATTGACGTTACTTTACCGGGTAAATATACTCCTCGCGGCAAAACTCATTTGTTGACTTCTACTACAAATGAGATTGTACAAATATTTCAAAATCTTGGTTTTTCTGTTGTTCCGCAGGAAAATTCACCTGAAGTTGAAACGGAATATTATAACTTTGATGCTTTGAATGTTCCGAAAGACCATCCTGCCCGCGATGTTCAGGATACTTTTTATACAGAAATTGCCAAAAATGTTGTATTACGCAGTCAGACATCAGGTGCTCAAATTCACGCTATGGAAGGTAAAAATCCGCCAATAAGAGTTGTTTCTCCGGGCAGAGTTTATAGGAATGAAAATATTAATGCTCGTAAAAATAATTTCTTCCATCAAATTGAAGGTCTTTATGTTGATAAAGATATAACTTTTGGTGATTTGAAAGGTGTATTAAATGAATTTATAAGAGTTTATTTTGGAACAAGCCGTCCGACACGTTTCAGAAGCAGTTTTTTCCCGTTTACCGAACCTTCTGCTGAAGTTGATGTACAATGTATAATGTGTGAAGGTAAAGGATGTAGAACATGTTCAGGCACAGGCTGGTTGGAAGTTTTAGGCTGCGGCATGGTTGATCCGAATGTATTAAGAGATGTCGGGATTGATCCTGATGTATATTCAGGATTTGCTTTTGGTATGGGAGTTGAAAGACTTGCAATGCTGAAATATGCCGTTGATGATATTAGATTGTTCTTTAATAACGATGAAAGGTTTTTGAAACAATTCTAAAATAAATCCCTCTTTCAAAAAGAGGGATTTATTTTAGAGTGATTTTTATTTTACAACTTTATTTAAACCGTGCGGTTTATCCACGTTTCTTCCCAAATTTGTTGCAATTTCAAGTGCTAAAAGTTGAGATATTACAACCAAACAGAATGATTTCACTATTTCACTTTCGCAGTTTATATCAATATTAAATTGTGTGTTTATTTTATCATTTGAACATCCGATTATACATAAAGGCGGGTTATAATCTTCTTCAATCTTATTTAAGTTTTTAATAGCTGTGTAATTCAGTTCGTTCACAGAAATATGAAGCATAGCGGGTTTGTTGTTTAAAATTGCAACGTGCCCGTGCATAAATTCTCCTAAGATATTGGAATATACATTTATGTATGATGTTTCTTTTATTTTTAAAGAAGCTTCTTTGGCTATTGCATAAGATATTCCATCTGCTGTTACAACTATATTCTTGTATTTTGCTAGAAATTTTGCCATTTCTTTAATTTCAGGCTGAAGTTCATAAGTTTTTTGAACATACTCGCCTATGGCTTGTAAATCTTTTAAATAATTTGAAATATCAATGCCCTTATTTGCAGCATATTTTAAAACAAGTAATGTACAGCAAAGCATTTGTGTTGTTAATGATTTTGTTGCAGCAATACTTTTTTCTTCTCCAGCATGACAGTCTATTTTAAAATCTGAAGCTTCCCATATCGTAGAGCCCTTTTTATTGGTAATACAAAGAGTTTTCATCCCTAATTCTTTAGCTTTTTTGAGTGCAGAATTAGTGTCAGAAGTTTCTCCCGACTGTGTTATGAATACATATAAAATATCATTGTCATGCGGTACTGCGGATTTAAGAAGAAATTCGCTTGAATAGATAGCTCTTGCTTCCATATCGGCAATATTGCCGAAAAGATCAGCGGCAAATCTTGCACAGTGGTAAGATGAACCGCTTGCAACAAGTATAATTTTTTGAATGTCTGCAGGTATGTCAAATAATATATAATTATTATCATTGACATGCGTTCTTAACAGGTTATCAAGAACCTCTGCCTGTTCAAAAATTTCAGTTTCCATGCTGGTTTTTGGTTTATCTTTAAAAAACATCAGACCTCTCAATTAATCTAATAATTCTTTAAGAATTTCGTTAACAGCTTTAGGGTTAGCTCTGCCTTTGGTTTCTTTCATGACCTGACCTACAAAGAAGCCTAAAAGCTGAACTTTACCGTTTTTATACGCAGTAACCTGATTTGGGTTTGCATCAACTACCTTTTGTGCAATTTCTTTAATCGCTCCTGTATCTGAAATTTGGCTCAAGCCTTTTTTCTCAACGATTTCAGAAGCTTTTGTACCGTCTTTCATCATATCAATGATAATCTGTTTACCGATATTATTTGAAATAGTATTTTTTTCGATAAGAGAAATTAATTCTACAAGATTTTCAGGTGTTAATTTTGTATCAGTAATTTCTAGTTTTTCTTCTTTCAAGTAAGCTGCAATTTCACCCATAATAAAGTTTACAGCGATTTTTGGAGAAGCTCCGAGTTTTAATACTTCATCAAAGAATAATGCAAGTCCCATTTGTTCAACAATTACAGATGCATCATATTCGCTTAAGCCTAAACTCATATAGCGTTCACGTTTTGCTTGAGGAAGCTCAGGCATTTTATCTTTAATCTGTTGAACCCATTCTCTTGAAATTTTCAAAGGCATTAAATCAGGTTCAGGGAAGTATCTGTAATCATGGGCATCTTCTTTGCCTCTCATAGAACGTGTTTCTCTAGAGTTGTCATCCCAAAGTCTTGTTTCCTGAACAACTTTTCCGCCTTCTTCAACGATTTCGATTTGTCTGTCAATTTCGTATTCAATTGCTCTTTGTAATGCAGAGAAACTGTTTACGTTTTTAATTTCTGCACGAGTTCCAAATTCTTTAGAACCTTTAGGCATAATTGAAATATTAGCATCACATCTCATAGAGCCTTCTTCAAGGTTTCCGTCGCAAACTCCGATGTAGCGTACAATATTTCTTAATTCTTCCATATAATTTCTTGCTTCTTCTGATGATCTCATGTCAGGTTCTGAAACGATTTCTAAAAGCGGAGTACCTGCTCTGTTTAGGTCTACCAAAGAATAGCTTGAGCCTGCAAGCCCGTCAGCACCTGCGTGAACAAGTTTTCCAGCATCTTCTTCAAGGTGTGCGCGTGTAATCCCTATTCTTTTGCCTTTAACATCCAAATAACCGTTAACACAGATTGGTTCATCATACTGAGATATTTGATAACCTTTTGGAAGGTCAGGATAAAAATACTGTTTTCTGTCAAATTTACATCTTTCCGGAATTTGGCAGTTTAGTGCAAGACCTGTTAAAATTCCCATATTTACAACTTCTTTATTTAGAACAGGTAAAACTCCCGGCATCCCGAGAGTAATAGGGCTTGTTTCTGAATTTGGCTCTTTACCGAATTCACAGCCGTCTGGTGCGAAAATTTTTGATTTGGTTTTTAATTGTGCGTGTACTTCCAACCCGATAACAACTTCATATTTATCTCTTAAATCTTCCATTTTTTTGACCTCTTTATAGATTTTCTTGTTATGTTAAATATCCTTTGCCTTATTTTGTCGTGCTGACAAGTACGAATTATTTGTCAGGAAGGCTCTGAATAGTTCGGAGTTTATCTCCTTATTTATGGGATTATTTTACCATAAACAAAGATTTATAGTAAAGAGATTAATAAGTCATTTTCCAGCCGTCTTCCATTATTCTTGCGGCACATCCGTCTCCGCTTACATTTGCCGGTGCATCTTTTATAAGTCCGTCTCCAGCGCATAGAGAATCATTTGTTTTCCAGTAGTTAGTCCCTGATGCACTTCCGCTCACTGCATTTGCGTAATCTCTGCCGTATAGTGTATATAAATGACCATTTTGTCCGACGACAAATTTAAATAAATCTCGACCGTATTGATTTGGGTAACTTTCACTGTTTACGTCAATTGTTAATTCTGCACATATATTTTTTAAAGTGCTTAAATCTGGATTGGGAACATCTATACAATTTTTTGGTGTAATAAGATACATTGCACCATCCGGAGTCATAAATTTAAAACCTTCTGTTGAACGCCAGTCAACCTGTTCCGCAAAAACTGTTTTGGGTTTTAGCGGCATTGATTTTATATGAGAAGCCATTGCCGTGCCGTTTTTTGCAATTTTTACAATTTTGATTGCTTTTAAAATTTCTTTTTCAAATTGATTATTCCAGCCTGCATCATTAACTTCTCCGTTAAATGTTCCGGCACAGACAATATCTGTACATTCGTGTCTTGCCATTATATTTTGCATAGCCTGTTCAAATTGGCTTATTGATTTTTCCATTTGTGTAACGTAAACTTTGCCTTTATAGTTCGAAATCAGACCGGGCATAGTTAAAGATGCAACAATTCCTATTATTGAAATAGTTAATAATACTTCTGATAATGTAAATGCGATTTTTCCCAAAACAGACTCCAATTATAAACTAATTATAACTTATTTTTCAAAATTTTCAAGTAATTCAAGAAGTTTTTTATGGAGAGCAACGTTATGGACTCGCAAATAATCAACTTTATGCTCAATAGCGATTGCATTGAGTGCTAAGGTATAAATATCTTTTGATTCATTATCGTCATTTTGTATTCCCAAAAGGCTTTTGCGTGAAATGCCGAGCATAACAGGATATCCGAGTGAATGTAGTTCATCTGAACGCTTGATAATTTCAAAGTTATTTTTTTGAGTTTTCCCGAAACCTATACCAGGGTCTGTGATTATTTTTTCAATACCTTTTGAGTGCGCAAGATTTATTTTATTCCGCAGATTAAAAAATATTTCTTCCATTAAGTCATTGTATTTGGGAGAATCCTGCATATTTTCAGGAGTTCCTTTTGAGTGTTGAATAATAACCGGAACATTATATTTTGCAATAACATCAGGCATTTTTTCGTCATAATCAAATCCTGATACATCATTTATTATGTCTGCTCCTGCTTTAATGCATTCTTCTGCAACCTGCGAACTTCTTGTGTCAATGCTTATTGTTATTTTCCCTTTCGCAAAATCAATTACAGGCAATAATTTTTCTAGTTGTTCTTTGTCAGAAACAGCTGATGAGTATGGCTTTGTGGATTCTGCCCCTATGTCTATAATATCTGCACCTTCATTTATAATTTGGAGAAGATGTTCTTTTGCTTTTTCAAAATCATTGTATAAACCGCCGTCGGAAAATGAATTTTCGGTGAGATTCAGTATGCCGACTAATTTAACTATGTGTTCTTGAAATTTTTCTAAAAGAAGCTGCTGACCTAGTTCTTTCAGTTTAAACGGCTGGAATTTCAGCTTTTCTGCAATTTTTTTGATTTGGGAGGAACTTGCACCTAAAATACAATCTGATTTTTCTATTTTACCTGTTATAACTTCTCTGTGTGTTGCGCAATCTGCTCCGACAGAAATTGCTGTTTGTTTTAATATATTAGCCTGAGCTGGTGTTAAGGAATATATTTTGATATTTTTGTAATCAAATTTTTCAACGGCTTTCGATGCATAAGATTTATCGAAGCCTATGCGGTGTAATTCCGTTTCTATATCTGTATTTTTTAGCTTACGCAAAATAAAATCGTGCATAAGCTTAGCTTAGCACGATTTTATATATTTAACAACTTTTAGTCAGCAACTTTGCTTTCAATCATTTTTGTTGTAACTTTTCCTATATCCGACAAGCCTGAAATAAGAGTTACAAATCCGAAACCATAGCCTAAAGCGCCGGCTCCCGCTTTGAATAGTTTGCTGTTAACAATTGGTTTTATAAATCTTGTATTTTTGAATTTAGCACCCCATTTAAGAACTTTTGTTTTAGCCCAACGAGCATTATCAACTATTTTTGTCCATAAACCTTTAGACTGTTTTGCAACGCTAGTAGCCGTTTTTGTTGCTTCTGTTACTCCTCTAATGCCTTTTGCTGCTTTTTCGGAAGTGCTAAACAAGTCAACACCTGATTTCATAGCTTTAGAACGAGCTGCTGCCGTAGTTGCCGCAACTGCGCCGCCGCCTGTTACAACTTTTTTTTCTGCATCTTTTCTGTCATTATCAGCATTGTGCGCAGGTATTGATGTAAATGTTATTCTTTCATTTAAAGAAATAGTCATTATTATTTATCTCCTGCTTCATCTTGTTCTTTTAATGCAGTAACACCTGATGCAACACCGCCAGATGCGCCTACAAAATTAACTGTAGCTTTTTCATAGGTTTCTTTTTTCACGCCTTTAATTTTATTAAGGATGAACTGTATTCCTTTTTTAATTCCGTTATAAACTGATTTAATACCGTTGCCGACGGCTTTCATGAACTTAATAATAGGACCGCCAACTTTTGTTGTTTCAATTTTTTTAATTTTAGCTAAAGGCATTTTGTACGCATCAGACGCTTTGAATTTTTTAGAGATTGTAGAAGAAGCATCTTTTATAAATATGTTAGTTGCTTTGATTTGATTTTTTAATCCTTGCATAGGAGCTGATTTTGCTATTTTACCCATAGCTTGAATTGATTTTTTAGCTCCCCAGCCGGTTGCCATACCGCCAAGCAAACCTGTTGTCACTACTGCTCCGCCTTTAATCATTGTTTGAGCAGGTTTTGGTAATTTTATTTCATTGTTATCAAGAATTTCTTCCAAATCTTCTCTTTGGTCAATTAATTCCTGTCTTGTATCTTTATATTTTTTTTCTTCAAGTTCTTCTGAACTTAATCTGTGTGGTTGCTTTCTTTGTGCTTCAAATGCAGGACCATAATTGTTAGAAAGTTTAGGCTGTACTGATAACATATTTGTCTCCATTTTAAATAATTTTCAAGATACCTAACAAGCGTAAAAAATTTTTTTTGCTGATAAATCAACTTTTTGTTAATGTTTTGTTACATTCTTTTTCGCACTTCTACGGTAGCTATTATTGCATATAAAGTTTTATTTGTAAACAAATTTACTGCCTTGATGTGAAGACCTTTTAATAAATTCTCTATCGATTTTGTTTAGGCAATCAAATTTTTTACCGAGCCATTGAGGTGCAATTAGTTCAGAGCTTAAGCCGTTGCCTGCAAGCCGGTGAATTGTTGTTGTTTCTGGAAGGTATTCGAGAAAGTCGCAGACTGTTTGAACGTATTCATCTTCGCTCATAAATTCAATTTCGCCGTTTTCGTATATTTGAGCAAGTTTTGTGTTTTGCAGGGCGCACAACATGTGGATTTTAACTCCGTCAACACCTAGTTCTGCAAGTTTTTTTGCTGTTTCCATAATTTCGTCATGAGTTTCCCATAAGCCGAAAATAACATGAACACACACATTTATTCCTGCAGATTTTGTTTTTTCATAAGCTTTTAAAAAACATTCAAAATCATGTCCGCGGTTTATTTTTTGTAATGTTTTGTTGTGAATTGATTGAAGCCCGTATTCAATCCAAGTGTAGTAATCATTTTTGTATTCTGAAATTAATTTTATTTTTTCATCATCAACACAATCTGGTCTAGTGCCTATTGAAATCCCGACAATGTCAGGGTGGTTGAGAGCCGAATTGTATATTTTTTCAAGTTCTTTTACTGGTTTGTAAGTATTTGAATATGCTTGAAAATATGACATAAATTTTTCAGCTTTAAATCTTTTTTTTAAATTTTCAGCTCCGACTGAAACTTGTTGTTCAATCGGTAAAAGATTTGAATGAGCTTGAGAAAAACTTCCGCCTTCGTCACAGAATATACAGCCGCCTGTAGAGATTGTTCCATCTCTGTTAGGACATGAAAAACCGGCATCAAGAGTAATTTTATATACCTTAACGCCGAATTTATTTTTTAAATGAGCGCTGTATTGATTGTAGCGCTTATCGGTATTATAAAACATTTTTTAACTACGATTCTTTATTTTCTTCGTCGTATATCGGATAAACGTAATGTTCACCGCAGTTTGGACATACAACTTCCTGTTGTTTTCCGTCTTCAAGTTTTGCTACTTCAAACAGTGTTTTACATCCTGATTGAACACATCTGATTGCCCAGCTGGGTCTTATTAATCTTGCCATAAAACTTTCCTCTTAATAATTCTGTATTACAAGATTATTTTAGCATTCTAAGTTTTTTTGTGCAAGTCCGTTAAGATTAATTGACTGTTTAATTTATTATCTAATGGTGTGAGTTAGAATGGTTATTGCTTAGAAAAAGGGTAATTGTATATGAAAAAATCATTAATATTTTTCTCAATATTTATTGTTGCATTGATAGCGTTTATCGATGCAAAAGACAGAATACAAGAATTGGATGAAGTTGCAGCTAATACACCTTCGCAGGTTGAAATGAAGCAGACGATTAATAAATTTAATAAACCAATGACCCATCACACAGATGTAACCGGCAGTGATATGCACAATAATGTACAAAATGAGTTTAAACAAAGGATGCAAGATAATAAACTTATGCAGCAGCAACGTGATAAGGTTAACAAACGCAGAGATACGATAAATAACCCTGTTAATTAAATTCCATAAATCATATCGCCAAAAAATTCTTCATTATTTTTGTTATTTTGTTTCGGTTTGACAGGAATATTTTTATCAAATTTGAGAGCACCGCCGCTGTTTTCTTCTATTTCTACATCGACAGGTCTTATAGCTTTCGGGAAAAAACGAAGCGTAATATTTTGTGATGCTGATGGGGCTGCGATGTTATGCGAATACATTTTTAATTTCTCAAGCCAAGAAACAGCCTGCAGGTAATCATCAGCTTTAAAATAATTATTGTTGTTGCCGAGTTTTATTGAATAGTTGTTGCTCCACATAACAATGTTGTTATCAGTATTTAGAAGGACTACAGATGTTTCAAGCCTAAAAGGATACATTATATCGAAGTCTGATGCTGTTTCAAGCACGTCCCAAACTCCGCGTTTAATAGAGTTTTTATTTGTAACTGCAGAACTTGTAACAAGCAGAATATAATTGCATGAAAAAGTTGAGCCGATATTTTTGAAAACTTCATAATCAATTTTTTTAGTATTCTTATATGTTTCAAGAGATTTTTCTGCTGAGTTTTTGATTTCAGTGTTTTGATTGAATTTTGCTCTGATATCGTATAAATCTGGTGATGAAATTTTACCGTTTGTTTTTTTGAAATTATTTATTATATCATTTGCAATAATTTCCGACATCTCGTCAAAATTATAATAATTTTCTTTTGTTGAAAGCAAATCTGAAGGCAGCACAAGTACATCAACTGCCGCGGCGCGGAGTGGAGATATCAAAAAAGTAAGAATAACAAAGATTTTTAATAAAGCTTTCATAATCTAATTATAGCACAATATCATTTAACTAAAGGATAATATTTTTTTTTATATGCGCTAAAATCACTGTATGAATTACGAAGAAATGATAAAATTAGCAGAAAAAGCCTCTGAAAATGCTTATGTTCCGTACTCAAAGTTTCCTGTCGGTGCTTGTGTTCTTACGGAAAACGGGAAAATTTATACCGGTTGTAATTTTGAAAATGCAAGTTTCGGTATGACAATATGCGCGGAAAGAAATGCTATAGGGACAGCAATTGCTGATGGTGAAAAAAAGATAAAAGCTGTTGCAATATTTTCTCCAAAAATGGATAACTGTACGCCTTGCGGTGCTTGCAGACAAGTTATGAGTGAATTTAAATCAGATGAAGGTGTTGATGTTATCACAAAATCTGCTGACGGTATAAACGTGTATTCTATTGATGAACTTCTGCCTCAGTCTTTTGTTCTGTAAATTATGTATTTGATAGAGCTTGTTGTAAAATTATTTCAAAGAAAAAAAGTTATTAAGAAGCAATCTTTTGATCCTTTTGCAGAAGATGATATTGAAATTTCTGAAGATTGCGAGCATATTTTTTTGCCTGTTGACAGTACGGGAGATGTTTTGGCTTGTTCAAAATGCGGTCTGCTAGTGAATAAAAAAGATTTAAAAGATGTGAATATTTTCAAGCGTTAAGTTTATTTTTTGCTTAACATCATTTGTGTTAATACGTTTTTTGCTGCCTGAAGTTGTGCATCATTATGGTTTTTAACATCTTTAAGGCTAAATTCTACTTTGATATCCGGTGCAATCCCTTTTTTATTGATATCAGTGCCTTTTGGAGTTAAATATTTTGCTATGGTAAGATTCAATCCTGTTTCATTCGGCATAGGGATAATTTTTTGTACCATACCTTTACCGTAAGTTTTTGTTCCGAGAAGTTTTGCTTTGTTGTAGTCTTGTAAAGCTCCTGATAATATTTCGCTTGCACTTGCAGAATTCCCGTCAACTAAAACTATGGTAGGTTTTTTTACTCCAAATTCTGTATCTTGAGCGTTAATATCATATTTATAACCGTTTCTGCCTACGATGCTTACAATATTGCTGCCTTCGGGTAAAAATAAGTTTGCTATAAATATTGCATTAGGCAATAAACCGCCTGTATTGCCGCGTAAATCAAGAATAAGACCTTTTGTATCTTTTGTTTTTTCGAGAGCTTCCAAAAATTCATTCGGAGTTGTAGAGCCTATAAAGCTTGTAATCTGAATATAACCTATATTTTTGTCTACTATTGAACTTTTTACGGTCTTAATTTTAATTTCTTTACGCATAACTCTTTTGTTCAGTTTATCCTTTTTGCGTAAAATTGTTATGTTTACAAAGCTGTTTTCAGGGCCTCTGACGAGGTTTGCAACCTCAGAAATAGCAAGTCCGTTAACATCTTTCCCGTCAATTGAAAGTATAATGTCGTCGGGTAAAAGGTTCGCAAATTGTGCAGGGGTCCCGTCCATAACATTTACAATATGAATTTTCCCTGCTATAGAAGTTATATTTACGCCAATGCCGGTAATTTTTGAATTTATAGAGTTATTTTGCTCAACATATTCTGATTTAGACATATATCTGGAATATGGGTCATTTAAGCTTGCAAGCATTGTGTCAATTGCAACTTTAGCATCTTCATCATTTTTTATTCGTCCGTGGTAATGTTCTTTCCACCTGCCCCAAGCTTGATTATTTAATTCGGCATCGAAATAATTATCTCTTATAACTTTCCAGCTGTTGTCAAAAAGTCTTTGTGAAGATATGTGATTGTGGTCAACCATTTCAGGCATTTCTGACACTTCATAATTTCTTACATTCATAAAAATTTTATTCAGAGTAAAAAGTGTCAAAACTAAAAGTATAAAAATGATTAACTTACTTCTTTTCATACGAATATTTAACATCAAGAAATGTTTATAATCAATATACTTTGTAAGTAGTTTAGAAGATTAATTCAAATTACAGATCTTCAAATCCGGGGGAGGTTGACGGCAGGTTTTTGTAGCCTTCATTGGACATTACGGTTTTCTTAATATACTTGTTTGAATATCCGCCGCGCTCAAATAACTTTTTTAAAGTGTTTTCCCTTACGACAAGAGGATGTAATTCATCGTTACTTTCGGGGTAAAGCTTAACGATTTCATACCAAACGGATGCTTCCATTGTCCAGGCATAAGTTTCTTCGGCAAGAGAATTGTATTCATCTTGATGCAGAGCCTCATGTGACAGTAAAGCTGCGAGAGCTCCGGGTGGCGCATCTTTATGGCGCGGGTTAATAAAAATAAACAGTTGTTTATTCTTTTTCCAGCCTAGTGCATCAAATTTTTCATAATCAGGATTAATTGTTCCCAAATCTCTGAATTCAATTTTTACCGGTCTGCCTGAAAGGTTATTTCCTAAAATTGCGTTTCTTGAAAACTCCCCATTAGTACCTTTGAGCATATCAAGTGCAACATAAAAAACTTCATCTTTGCCTACAGGTTTATATATAGGCGTAATCTGTTTTACGTACTGCGAAGTGTATTTGGCAGGGTATGTTTTCGGCATTGCAATCAGTTCTTCATTTTTCTTTGCTGATAGTGCCGGCAGTTGAGATGCAAGTATTATTGCTGTTATAAATAAAATTTTTTTTATTTGTTTTCTATCCACTAATCTTCTCCTATAATATTAATAATAACTACAAATGTAGCAGATATTTAATATTATAATCATATTAATTCCGACGTCAAATTTTATTTTGATTTTCTGTTTAATGAAGCAAGTTCTTTATATAAAATTTTATACTCAGTATTTTCAGAAATACTTTCAGCTTCTTTAATGTATTCAAGAGCTGTTTTGTAATCTTCTTTTGCCTTGTAAATATTGCTCATTTGTGCGTAATATTCTGCATTATTTACGTCGTGTATTATAGCCCGTTTCATACATTCTATAGCTTCTTCGTAATCTTTTTCAGTAAATCTTACAAGCGCCAAGTAATAATAGCCTGCGGCAAAATTCATATCTAAAGAAATTGCCTGCTGTGCAAAATCTTTTGCTTTTTCATAATCCTGCATATCAAAAGCCGCTTTTGCTCCAGTTGTGTATGCAGAAATATAATTCTCGTTTTCGTCAATAACTTTTTCGACAAGTTCTATAGCTTTGTCATATTTTTTTTCAGCAATGTAAATTTCTGCAAGCTGGCATTTGTAGTTCAGGCTGTCAGGTGTTTGTGCAATAACTTTTAAAATAGTATTTTCAGCTTTTTCAAAAAGAGCAAGTTCTCTGTAAACTTTTGAAAGAGCTGTAAGTGTGAAATTATCTTCATTTCCTGCTTTAAGATTTGTTTCAAGTTCTTTTTGTGCGCCGAGAAAATCTTTTCTTTCAAATTTTAAAAGCGCATTTAAAACATGTGCGAGATTGTAGTCAGGGTTGTGTTCAAGAATATAGTCAACTTCCTTCTGTGCTTTGTCAAAATTTTTCTGTTCAAAATAAAGGTAAGCAAGCGAATATCTGTATCCGGGAACATCAGGGGAGATGCAAATTGCCTGAATATAAGCCTGTACCGCTTCTTTAAACCAGCCGTTGTAAAAATAGGCGTTCCCGAGGTTATAAAAATATCGCGGGTTTTGTTTGCTTTTAGCTGATGCTTTTGAGAAATATTTAATCGCATCAATAAATTTCATTTCTTCAAGCGCAAATAATCCCAAATAATTTAAAACTTCAGTGTTATCTGACGTTTTTGAAAATTTATTAAAAATATTTTTCGATTTTTCAAATTCACTTTCATCAAAATATATTTTTCCGAGAAGCACGAGTGCGTTTTCATTTTCAGGATTGATTTTCAGTGTATTTTCAAGTTTTTCCTTTGCCTCGTCAAGTTTACCGTTCTCGTAGTACGCGCAGGCAATCCCATATAGAACTTCATCATTTAATATATCTGAATTTTCAAAATCTTTAATTTTATCAAGATTTTTATCTTTTGATGCAATGTTTATAAGTTCTAAAAGGTTTGACGGAGTTTTTTCAATGCCGAGAATTTTCTCTGCTGTTTCGTAGGCTTTTTCATAATCATTTGAAAATACGAAGATTTTTTCAAGTATTTTCAAAGCTTCAATATGTTTGTCATTTTTTGCAATAACTTTTTCAAGGTATTGAACAGCTCTTTGGAAATTGTTTAAGAGGAAATAAAGTTCGCCGAGTTGAAAAAGAATTTCAATATTATCGCTTTCAGCTTCTAAAGCTTTATAAAGCATTTCAATTGCTTGTTTATAGCATTTTTGAGATTTTAAATCAAATGCTTGTTTAATATATTCCAAAGTTTCTTGCATTTACGCTCCGTTATTTCTTCTTATGATTTTTTTTATGTTTAAATTTTTTCTTTTTAATATTTTGCGGCTGATTATTATTTATTAGGATTAAAACTTCATCTTCTCCTGCCATTTTAAGATTGTTTCTTGCAATTCCTTCAAGGCTTGACATAGAAGAAAACATTTTTATATCCTGTTTAAGTTCCTGATTTTGGTTTTCAGCAGCATCTCGTATCTTGGTTAAGGTTGAAATTTTTGCTCTGTAAGATATTGTTTTAGAGATATTGAGAATAGCACCGAAACCGATTTGTATAAGGCAAAACAAAAGAACAAGCGTCAAAAAAGAATAATAAAAGCCTGTTTTATTTTTGGATTTTACGGAAGAACGTACATTTGTTTCTTCCTGAATGTTTTCCTGTTGAGTGTTGTTTTCAGCCATAAAACCTCACAACTGAATTATAATCGAAATAAACTCTTAAAACAACAATATTAGAATAAATTTACAATTTAAAAGTTGCAGAAAAATTTAATTGAGTTTTATTTTCTCCTGTATCTACATAATATGTTTGTTTCGCTCCTGCTTCAAGTAGCATTCTGTCTTTATCTTTTTTCCCAAATGGATTTAATGAGAATATTAATTCTGTAGAACGTCTATTTCTTGTAATATCAGCGGATAATTTATTTTTTAATGATATGTAGCTGTTAAGTTTTAACTCCGGGGTAACAGATATTGTATTGTAATCTTGTGCGTAAGTTGTATTTAACGATTTTTTGAAAGAAGAACTTACTGCAAATTTATCTTTTTCATATTTGGTAAATAAACCTGTTTCGGATTCAAGCATAGCAATGTTATCGACTTCGTTGCCGTAAAGAGCGCCGATTGTAAAATCTCCTTTTTTACTTGCTGCTGTTATTGACTGCGGTGCAATATTATACTCGGTTGGTGTATGTCTTGTGATTGTGCGAGTATTTGAAAATTTTGATAAATCAAGACTTTCTGAACCTGAAATTTTTTGTGGGACTTTTAAGTTAAGCACAAAGTTGTTATTATCGTCTTTCAGATATATTGACTCAGTATCCTCGATATATTCTGCATAACCTTTAAGAACAGTAGCCCCTAAAACTATATCGTCATCTGTTTCGGCGTTAACATTCAGCGCTATTTCTTCATCTGAGTTGTCTGCGGAAGTCAATGGCTTTTCTTGGACATATTCATTTTCGGCGGCATCTGCGTCTTCTGTTGTTTCAACGAATTTTGTATCAGGAATTTTATAAATAAATATATTTGGAAGGTTGTTTTCTCCGTTAGAGGATGGCGGCATTTTTTTGTTAATAGCAAACGCCGGAATTTGAAAAATTATCAGTGAAAATAATAATAATAAAACCTTCCTCATATAAATATTTTAAAACTTTATGGCAGTTAGTCAAATTATGAACAAACGTTATAATTTGAGCAATGTTGTACTGCACTTGAAATCAATTTGTGCTCATGATATCCTTTTTGTGCTGATTTATAAATAAGAAAGAAGGAAAAAATGACAGACGTAAGAGTTAGAATAGCTCCGTCACCAAGCGGAAATCTACACGTTGGTACTGCTAGAACTGCGTTATTTAATTATTTATTTGCGAAAAAAAATAACGGTAAGTTTGTTTTGAGAATTGAAGATACCGATGCTGAGCGTACAAGTCAAGCGTATATTGATAATATTTTTGACAGTTTGAAAGCATTAGGCTTAAACTGGGATGAAGGTCCGGATGTTGGAGGGCCTTACGGTCCTTATACTCAATCTGAAAGATTTGATATTTATCCAAAGTATGTTCAGATGCTTCTAGATAAAGGTTTTGCGTATGAATGCTACTGTACACCGGAAGAATTGGAAGCAGAAAAAAAAGAAGCTGCTGAAAATAAAAAACCTTATGTTTATACTAAAAAATGTGCTAATTTAACGGACGAAGAAAAAGCAAAATTAAAAGCAGAAGGCAGAAAACCGGCTATTAGATTTAATATTGCCAAAGCTCAAAAGGCTTTCCATGAAACTTCAATGCTTACTTTTGATGATATGGTTAAAGGCGAATTGCATGTTGATACTGACCTTCTCGGCGACTTTGTTATTATGAAGTCAAACGGAACTCCTACTTACAACTTTGCTGTCGTAATTGACGATATGTTAATGAAAATTTCTCACGTAATAAGAGGTGAAGACCATATTTCAAATACATTCAAACAAATTTTGATATTTGAAGCATTGGGTGCAGATGTTCCGAAATTTGGCCACTTAGGTATGATTTTAGCTCCGGACAGAAGCAAACTTTCAAAACGTCATGGTGCAACTGCTGTTTCAGAATTTGTTGAAAAGGGTTATTTAACAGATGCTTTAATCAACTTTGTTGCCCTTCTCGGCTGGTCGCCTTCTGATGGTCAGGAAATTAAAACTGTAGATGAAATTGCACAGGATTTCAGAATTAACGAAATTTCTTCATCAAATTCAATTTTTGAATATGATAAATTGAATTGGATGAACAGTCACTATATTAAAATGCTTTCAATTCCCGAATTGAAAGAGAGATTAAAACCGTATTTGACAAAATATGATTTGACAGAGTTAACAGATGCTCAATATACACGTATGGTTGAGATAACATACGAACCTTTGACGCTTTTATCTGACATAACTGATGCTGTTCCTTACTTCTTTGGTCAGGATGTTGAATTTGATGAAAAAGCAAAAGAAACTCTTGATACAGAAGTGTCACAGGATGTTTTAAAAACATTCATGGAACAGGCTCAGGCTTGGGAGTGGACAGAAGAAAACCTTCACGAAAAACTTGAAGCTTTTAGAGCATACTATAAAGAAAAAGGCGTTAAGCCGAAAGTCACTATGTGGGCAATAAGAGCAGCTGTTACAGGCAGAATTTGCGGTGCTGATATGACTGCAATTTTAGCGATTATCGGCAAGGAAAAAACATTCCACCGTGTAAAAGCTGCTATGAAGCAATCTGTATAATTTAATTATTAAGGAATAGAAACGAGTTTGGCATAAAAGTCAGACTCGTTTTTGTTTTTTAATAAATGTTAATATATAATGAAAAAATTTTAAAGTTATTTCGTTATGTGTCGTAAATATTTATATATATGTATTGTTTTCTGAGTTGGGGATAAATTCATGGTTGAGGTCTACATTTCATCTAATGAAATAAAAAAATATATTTATATGATAGTATTGTTTAATGCTGTGTTTCCAAAAGTTTTGGAGCAAAGCGGAGTAATGATAACAATAGAGGATGCTGAAGATTCGACAAATGTGCACCGAATGTGCTATGACAATTTTATTGCAAAATATGATATGTACGGGTTGAATCAGATAGCAGAATAACTATATCTCATTGCGTTTTTTGTCACTTTTGGTGATAATAAGTTTTCCTGCTTCAACAGTATATTCAACTAAATCCGTTTCAGGGTTAACCTTAAGCAGTTCAAGAATCGTCTTATTAACTGTAATTGCCCACCCGTTACCATTTCTGATTAATTTTCTGTACATTATAAAAACCTTGTAATACTTACATTTGACTTGACAATATAATATTGTATGTGGTATTATTTTTCTAATCTTACAATGTATCTAATAAAATTAGATATGTTTAAATCACTTCTTGATTAAGAGCAGGCACCCCACGTCTGCTCTTTTTATTTTTTATGCTACAATTCTTTTATGGAAGAATTTGTTCACTATACGGTTATGAAAAATGAGGCTGTTGATGCGTTGGAATGTCAAAGCGGTAAAATTTATGTTGACTGCACGCTCGGCGGCGGTGGTCATAGCGGTTTGATTTTAAGCCGTATTCAGCCTGACGGGCGCTTAATATCTTTTGATGTGGACGAAGATGCAATTCGTGCAGCTTCTGAACGTCTTAAAGATTTCAATAACTTAACAATTGTTAAAAGTTCTTATACAAATATAAAATCGGTTTTACATAATCTCGGAATTGAAAAAATTACAGGCGGGGTGCTGTTTGATCTCGGAGCATCATATCACCAGTTCCACAAGGGCGAGAGAGGTTTTTCATTCTCAAAAGAAGCTCCGCTTGATATGAGATTTAATCAGGATGCCGATTTTTCCGCTTATGATGTGGTTAATTCGTATGGTGAAGATGATTTGGTAAGAATTTTTTCCGAATACGGAGAAGAAAGATTTTCAAAAAGAATTGCAAAAAAAATTGTTGAACAACGAAATGTGAAAAAACTTGAAACAACTACGGAATTAGCTAATTTAATCGTAAACTGCACACCGCATGTAAAATCTTCAATTCATCCTGCGACCCGCGTGTTTCAGGCAATTCGTATCGAAGTAAATCAAGAGTTAACAAATGTAAAAAATACTCTGAATGATGTGTTGGATTTGTTGGATTTTGGTGCTATAATAAGTGTGATAAGTTTTCATTCTTTAGAGGATAGATTGGTGAAACACTTATTCAAGTATCACTCACAGCGGTGTCATTGCGATAAAACCCAGATGATATGTAAATGTCCGCCTCCAATACTGGAGTTGGTTAATAAAAAGCCAATAGTTGCGAGTGATAAGGAGATCAGGGAAAATCCGCCTTCAAGAAGTGCAAAACTCAGAATAGCTAAATGTATCAGGCACTGATAAAAGGCAAGTTGGGGTAGTAGAAGTTGAATACAGCAAGAGTAAGATTAGCAGAAACAGAAGTTTCAGAAGCAAAATATTCTAAACAGGTATATACTAATAATCCGATAAAAGAAGAAAATCAGGTTATTGAAGGTTATTTCCAAAAGGAGATTTCACAGAAGGCAATGGCTATAAGAAAAGTAAATAAAACTTTATGTGGTTTATTGGGTATTGCAGTGCTTGTTGCATTTGTAGGGTATTATTTCGCGATGTCTAATGAACTTACACTTAATAAATTAAGCCGTCAAATCACGACTCTTAATGATGAAAATGCAGAACTGCAAAACCAGCTTGACAGATTGAAATCTTTTAATAATGTTGATAGTAAAATGGTTCAATATAATATGCTTCAAAAAGCAGCAAAAGTAATTGAAGTTCAAGCTGTCCATTCTTCTGTTGCTGTTGATAATAAGCTTGAAAAAACTGCTTCTTTTAACTGGGCTGTCGGGTATTAATTATACTATTGTTTGAAATTTCCCATACTAAAGTATGAATTTTTGTAAAATTTATTAAAGTTTTTTTCATGATTTGCCGTAATAGAATTTGAAGGCATGTATGTAAGGAAAATTTCATGAAAAAAGAAGAGAATAAAAATGGTGTGTCACTGTTTTCACAATCTGATAATTTGATTGGGCAAGACCCTATTGAAGAAATTTTTGCACTTAATTTAGGTGACTTTATTGCAGAAAATCTTATTTCAGAAGATCTTGCAAGAAAAATAGGAAACAGTGTTAAAGATAAGAAATCAGGGTTGATTAATCAGCTTAAAGAGCTTATTTCTATATATTCATTGCAAAATACATTATGCGTATTGAGTTTTGACAAATCTCAAGAACAGGCTATTTATACGTCAATTGCGCAATCCGTGAAACAAATGTTAGAAATTAAGGCATGCCGTATTTATCTTGAAAAAGAAAATGAATTAATTCTTGCAGGTGCCACTACGGATGATTGTGATGTAAGATATGCAATAGATGAAAATTCTTCTATAGGTATGGCATTTATTTCTCAAGAAACAGTTCGCAAAGATGCAATTGCTATCCCTATGTATTGCAATATAAAATCTACAGGTGTGATTGTTTTGGATAATGACGCCTCTGTGAATAAAGAATACATTGAACTTGTTGAAAGTATTGCAATCCTTTTTGCAACATCAATGACTTTACAGCGTGTAATTGATGAGGCAAATAAGCTTATAGAAGATGCACATTCAACAGTCGGGGATTTGCAGCATATAAGAGCGGAATTGACGGCGTTAATAGGCGACTTATGCGATTATCAGCAGAGTTTTGTTGAACATCTTGCCTATGCTGTTGATACAAAAGGTCAGTATACAGTGTCTCATTCTAAAAATACAGCTAAGCTTGCAAGACAGATTTGTAAGCAGCTTGGGTTAAATGAAAAAACTACAGATTTAATATATTATGCAGGTTTATTGCAAAATATCGGTAAAATTGCACTTCCTGAAAAAATCTTTGCTGAAAACGGAAAACTTTCTCCGGAAGAATTACAAAAAATTCAGGAGCATTCAAATATCGGAGTTCATTTGTTGATGAATATCAACTTCCTGTCAGAGGTTGTTCCTTATATAACTTATCAGAAAGAAAGATATGACGGCTCGGGAGAACCGGAAGGATTAAAAGGACAATCAATCCCGTTTGGCTCAAGAATTATTGCGGCAGCTGACGCATATTCCGCAATGACATCTGACAGACCTTACAGAAAAGCTATGCCTGTTGAAAAGGCTATGGAAATTATGAAAGCCGAAGCTGGTGTAAAATGGGATCCTGTTGTTGTAAATACATTGGCAGAAATTTTGAAATAATATAAATTCTATAAGATTTGAGGCGTCATTGTTTATATGACGCCTTTGTTGTAATTATTGAACTATACTGAATGAAACTATTTTATCAATTGCAATGTTAAGCCAGTCATATTTGAAGCAGACATAATCATTGCACTTACATTCATCATCGTCGCAGGTGCAGTAATCGGATAGCCTGCAGACTAATGCATTTTCTAACGTGATAAAATTATCATGGCATTCATCACACTTACCTTCGGGCTGAAATAAGTTGCCGTCAATTTTCAAATGCCCTGTAAAAATTGTGATTTTATTAGTGCCGCTTTCTTCAATAATTTTACCGATAGATTTTAACAGATGTTTAGACATAAAATACTCCTTTAATCTTCTACAAAAAACAATATAAAGGGTATTAAAATTTTTTTTAATTGCTCAAAAGGATATACTTACGGTTTAAATCCCGGAACTTTAGATGCAATTTCTCTGTAATCGGGAAGCTTATCCATAGTTAAAATATATAAAGATGGAGATGCTCCATCACCTTTATTGGGGAACATATTCGCGTTGTCACATCCGCCTTTAAGATAGCTTTCCATGGAACATAAACCTTTTGTGACTGAAGTTGGAAAAGTGTTGCTTACGAAAGGAAAAATATCTTTTTGCGTTTTTATACAAAGCATAGTAAGGTCGTCTGAAATATCTCCGCATCCGACAGTGAATGTATGAACATCTTTCCCTATTCTGTTAGGCTTCTTTTTTCCGTTTGTATCAACAAATACTTTAAAAGCGTTTGGATCAACATCAACATTTAAAACCATTCCGTCAGGCAGGCTGTAAAAACAGCCGATACCTGTTTTATTAACCATTCCGTAACCGTTAGATATTTCATCTCCGTAATAGTTATAACTTTTATCAGGTACCCAGCTCCCTGAAGATGCACCATTCTGAGCCATTTCAACATATTTCATCTTTTTGGCAACTTCTGCGAATGCGTTACAGTTGTTGTCGCCAAACCCCATACCTTCAATGCATGTTGCAATATCAATGCCCTCACATCCTTGTTCAGCCTTAAACATTATAATAGCATTAGAAAAATTTGAATATAATTTTTTGAAAGCAACGACATATTGTTTATTTCTTTGTTCGTTAATTACAGACGGGAGTGTCATTGCGGCAACAATGCCTATGATTCCGAGAGTTATTAAAACTTCTGCAAGTGTAAACGCTTTTATTTTCCTTTTCTTAAACGTCATATCTCCATTATAGATTAGTTTTATGATGTTTTCAACTGGTTAAGTTCTGTTAAATTTTGTCATAAATTCGTAAAAAGAATATGTTTATGTTACAATATTGTCAAGGGAATTAGACTAATTAAGGGGAGAATATAAAGAATATGGCTGACGGAATTACAGAAGTAACCAATGAACAAAATAAACAGGTGCAGGAAGCTGAAAAAATTGAAGTTCGTGATTTGCCCGATAATGATGAGGCTATTGAAACAAAAACTTCTCAATCTTATGATGCCAGCAATATTCGTGTATTAGAAGGTTTGGAAGCTGTTAGGATGAGACCCGGTATGTATATCGGTTCTACTTCACAAAGAGGTCTTCATCACTGTATTTACGAAATTGTAGATAACTCGATTGATGAATCTCTTGCAGGTTTTTGTACAGATATCCATGTAACTGTAAATAAAGACCACAGTGTAACTGTTGAAGATAACGGTCGTGGTATTCCTGTTGATATTAAACCTGAAACCGGTAAGTCTGCTCTTGAAATTGTTCATACTGTGCTTCACGCGGGCGGGAAATTTGGTGACGGCGGCTATAAAGTATCAGGCGGGCTGCACGGTGTAGGTGCGTCTGTTGTAAATGCGCTTTCTGAAAAATATCGCGTTGAAGTCTCAAGACAAGGATTTGTTTGGCGTCAGGAATATATGAGAGGTGAGCCTCTTGCTCCTGTAGAAAAAGGGGAAGCAACCGAAAAAACAGGTACAAGGACTACTTTCTGGCCTGATCCGGAAATATTTACGGAAACAACAGAAATTGACTGTGATGTTATTGCTAACAGATTGCGTGAAATGGCTTTCTTAAATAAAGGTTTGAAAATTATTTTCACAAATGCACGTACGGAAGAAACGGAAATTTTTCATTATGTAGGCGGTATTGCAAGTTATGTTGAATTTTTGAACCAAAACAGAAATGTTCTGCATGAAAAACCTATTTATATTGATAAAGTTGTTGACGGAATGCAGATTGAAGTTGCAATGCAGTACACTGATGCGTATAGTGAAAGTGTTTTATCTTTTGCAAACAATATTAACACCCATTCAGGCGGTACTCACTTAACAGGTTTCAGAAACTCGTTAACACGTGTATTTAATGATTATGCAAGAAAAAATAATATATTAAAAGATTCCGATCAAAATCTTTCAGGTGAAGATGTAAGAGAAGGTTTGACTGCGATTGTAAGTGTAAAAATATCAAATCCTGAATTTGAAGGGCAAACAAAAGAAAAACTTGGAAACGCAGAAGCTATGGGCGCAACTCAGGATGCTGTCCGCGACAAATTGCAGGAATGGCTTGAATTTAACCCTAAAATCGCCAAAATAATAATTGAAAAAACATTACAGGCTCAGAGAGCCCGTGAAGCAGCCAGAAAAGCAAGAGAATTAACAAGAAGAAAATCTGTTCTTGAAAATTCAACATTGCCCGGTAAGCTTGCTGACTGCTCAAACAGAGAACCTGAAAAGTGCGAAATTTATATTGTTGAGGGTGATTCAGCCGGTGGATCTGCAAAACAGGGCAGAAACAGGATGTTTCAAGCTATTCTGCCTTTGAGAGGTAAAATTCTTAACGTAGAAAAAGCTAGACTTGATAAAATTTACGGTAATAATGAAATCCAATCAATGGTTCAGGCATTCGGTATAAATATCAGCAGAAACCCTGATGAAGTTGATTTAGAAAAACTTCGATACCATAAAATTATTATCATGACCGATGCCGATGTTGATGGTGCGCATATCAGAACTCTTTTGTTAACATTCTTTTTCAGATATGCAAGACCTCTAATCGAAAACGGTTATGTTTATATCGCTCAGCCGCCGTTATTTAAAGTCACTCAAGGCAAGGTTTCTGAATATCTTTATGACGAACATGCTCTTGATAAAATGCTTAAAGAACGCGGGATTAAAAATTTAAGTTTGTCTGACAAAACTAAATCAAGAGTTAAAACTGGTGATGAACTTCTTGAACTTATCAAGAATATGTCAGCGTTTTATAATTCATACAACAACCCGATTTTGAACTTGTATCCGGCTGTTGTATTAAGAGGACTCGTTCGTTCAAATATTGAACCTGAATATTTTGAAGACCAGGCAAAAATGAATGAGATTATTGAATACTTAAATCATTATTTGCAAGATCACGCTAAAAACTATAATATTCAAGAAGCTGCAAATTATGTGTGCTCATTGAAATATAATCCTGAAAATGCAAAATACTCAATTCAGTTGAATTTGAATGAAGAAGAACATGTGTTGATTGCTCAAAATATTGTTAAGAGTTCCGAATACAAGAGATTGAAAGCTGCATATCCGTTAATCAGAGATTATTTAATCGAAGAAGAAGATACGCTTATTTTAGAAACCGATACTGAACAATATGAAATTAACTCATTTGAAAAACTTCAAAAATTTATTGATGATAGAGGTTCAAAAGGCTTACAAATTCAACGTTTTAAAGGGTTAGGTGAAATGATGCCGCAGCAGCTATGGGAAACAACAATGGATCCTGCAACAAGAACTCTTTTAAAAGTTAATGTTGAAGATGCAATGCTTTGTGATCAGTTGTTTGACATACTTATGGGTGACAAGGTTGACCCTCGAAGAAACTTCATTGAAGCCAATGCGGTTTATGCAACAAATATTGATACTTAATAAAAAGCCCATAAAGGGCTTTTTATTTGAACAATTTTTTTGCTTGATGTAATATTATTACATAAGTTAAACGAAAGAGAGATTTAAAATGACAAAAAAAGAATTAATTTTTTTAGGACCGCCGGCTTGCGGTAAAGGTACACAAACAAACAAATTAGCAGAATACTTACATTTTCCGCATGTTGATACAGGCTCATTATTGAGAGCTGAAATCAAAGGAGAAACAGAAGCCGGAAAAGAAGCTAAGGCATATATTGATAAAGGGCAGCTTGTTCCTGTAGAATTAGTTACAAGAATAATTAAAAACAGATTGTCTCAGGATGATTGCAAAAACGGCTATATTTTAGATGGTTTCCCAAGAAGCGTTGAACAAGCTGCAGAACTTGAAAAAATGAATGCCGAAATTGATAATGGAATTGAAACAAAATTCATTGCTGTATACTTTGATATTGATACAAGTATTCTTGTTGAAAGAATTGTCAATCGTCGTTCTTGTCCTGTTTGCGGGGAAATTTATAACCTTGAATTTAAACCACCAAAAGTTGAAGGTCATTGTGATAAAGACGGTGCAGAACTTACCCAGCGAAAAGATGACACCAGAGAAGTTGCACAATCAAGATTTGATACATACAATAAGGAAACAGCACCGTTAGTAGAATACTATACAAATAAAGGTGTTCTAAAATCTATAGATGCAAACGGATCAATTGATGAAGTTTGGGAAAGATTGTTACAAGTTATAAAATAAAAGGAAAGGTGCGAAAGTTTATAAAATATACAGAGGGACGATTAGATTATACTGAGAGTCCCTCTATATAAATAATAGAAATATATAAACTATCGTAGATAGAATTATGATACACAGAAAATCTCGTGATGAAATTAAAAGAATGCGTCATGCAGGACATATTGTTGCTCTCGTTCATCAAAAAATGAGAGAAGTTATAGAACCGGGAATAAGTACAAAAGAACTTGATGATATTGCGTATTCTATAATAAAAAAGGAACGTGCTATTCCTACTTTTCTGGGTTATCACGGTTTCCCGGGCTCAATCTGCGCTTCAATCAATGAGCAGGTTGTTCATGGAATTCCGCATGAAAACGTAAAGGTTAAAGAAGGCGATATCATAAGTATTGATGTTGGTGCAACTTATGCGGGAATGGTAGGTGACGGTGCATGGACATACCCTGTCGGCAAAATAAGTGATGAGTGCCAAAGACTTTTAAAGGCGACTGAAGAATCTCTTTTTGCAGGAATTGCACAAATGAAAGCAGGGAATGTTTTGGATGATATTTCTTCTGCTATTGAAGCTGTTGCTGTAAGAGAAAAATTAGGAATTGTTCGACAATATGGTGGTCATGGTGTCGGACACGAAATGCATGAAGAACCGTTCTTGTTTAACTATAAAGTCGGTGATAGAACATTATTGAAACAAGGTTATGTAATTGCAATAGAACCAATGTTAAATTTAGGCGGCGATGAGGTTGAAGTCGCAGATGACGAATGGACTGTAAGTACAGCTGATAAAATGCCGTCTGCACACTTTGAACATACTGTTCTTGCAACTGAGGATGAACCTTTAATAATTACGCAGCTTATGGCGTAAGGAGAAATTTTTATGAATTACTATATAGGCTTATCACTTGCGGCTTCATCAGGAATGGACAGCGGGATTGCTGTTTTGGATGAGGATAACACTCTTATTCTTGTGGATAAATTATACACAATGAATGACGTGATGTTTTTTTTCGATAATTTCTCATCGCTTAAATATTCAAAAATCTGTATTTCTCTGGTTTGGGACAGAACTATGCTTAACGGAAAATGGCGTATTCTCGGTAAACCTTATCAGATGGTTGCGACAAATCCGTTAATTCCAAATCGTGAAGGCTGGACGCAGAGATATTCAACTCGAGGATGCGAATATTTTAAATCTTTGTCTGAAAAAGGTGTAGAAATTAATCGTTTTGAATTATACCTTACAAGACAAAGCATGCATTTAAATTCGTGTTACAAAGAGCGTTCCCCGGCAGATTGTAAATTTTTACAGCAAACTTTAAGAAATGAATGGCAGCTTGATTTACCTTCTAATATGATGCCTATGTCGCAGCTTGAAGCAATTGTCGGTGCTATACTCGCTAAAGAAAACACCAAAAATTCTGATAATATAAAAGTATTATCCCATTTTAGGGATATGAATGTCATAGATGTGATTAATAATCCTAAATTGCTTTCGGTATAGTTATTCTCTGCTTGTTAGTAATCCGAGAGCAAGTCCGATTGCTGCACCTATTCCTGCACCCCATTTAAATTTATTTCTTTTTACAGCCTTGAAGGCTTCGTTAGAAGTATTTTCCATTAAGCTCGGGGTCTTTTTAAATGAGTCAAAATTTCTTACAAAATCATCTTTTAAATTTTTTACGGAAGTTTTATCATTAATTTTTTTATCAAGTTCAATGCATTTTAGTGTAATAGCACTTACATCTCCTGTTAAACCCATTTCCTGCAAAATCATCTTGCTTTCGGTTGAAACAGATTTGTTATCAACTTCTTTTGCAATTTTTGCGAGTGTTGCAATTTGTGCATTTGTTTTTTCTTTTGTAAGCTCAAATGCTCTTTGTACAAAAATATCTTTATTAACCGGAAGGTAATATGCGTTCATCCCGATAAGTGCTCCTGCCATCATAGCACCGATTTTTCGTTTTTTTGCGGCTTGAGGATTTGGCTGGTAATATGTCATTGAAGGGTTTATTTGTGTACTCATATGCGCGCCTTAAATTTTTATCTATTGTATTAATGTTTCTGAAAAATTTTTTTTGCTACTTAATATTGAAAATTAGGTAAAAATTTGTTATAATAAAAAAAAGATATTAAGAAAGGAGCTATATATGAAAAGATTTGAGAAAGTCGGGGGGGGGGCAGTTTAGCAGCTCCATTTAAAGGTTTTACTCTTGCAGAGGTGTTAGTAACTTTAGGGATTATTGGAGTGGTGTCTGCAATGACAGTACCTACTCTTATGCAAAATTATCAAAAAAAAAGTTATGTAACCCAGTTACATAAAGTTTATAATGAACTCCAACAAGCTGCTATTCAGTATCAAACAGATAACAATGCTATTGATTTACGAGAAGCAGGGCTTAATGGAGATATTAATAAAGCAAAAAGTTTTATCTCAAATTATTTTAAAATTGTGCAAAGTTGTGGGGAAGAGCCAAGCCCTTGTTTTGCAGATTCTTATAGAAAGCTTTCTGGCATAAGTACAAAAGTTGAAGGAAATGAGTTTTATACTTTAGCCAGTGGTGCTTCAATTGGTATTGTCCCAAGAGGTTCAAGTTTAGGTACTCTTGTAATGGATGTTGTGGTGGATATAAATGGACAAAGTGATCCTAATATTTTAGGAAGAGATTTGTTTATTATGTATTTATATAAGAATGGAGTGATTGATGAAATAAATTGGGAAGAACAAAGTAGTGGAGGTAATGCTATCGTTGATGTACCATTAGAGCCAGATTATAGAGAAAGAATGTTTAATACTTATTGTCAAGGAAGTGGAAATCATCGTAGAGGTTGTTTTGGTAAAATCTTAAATGATAATTGGGAAATGACATATTAGAGATTTTTCAATTTTTCATTAATAATTTCTATTACATTATTATGTATTTCTTCAATAGATTTAGTCGCATCAAGAACCTTAATTCTTTTGGGTTCTTGTTTCGCAAGCTCAAGATAGCCTTTGCGAACTCTATTATGAAAATCTATTCCGGCGCTTTCCATTCTGTCTTTTTCTTTACCTACTCGTTTCATAGAAGTTTCGACATCAATATCAAATACAAATGTCAAATCGGGTTTGTGACCGTTAGTTGCAAGGTTGTTAAGCATATTAATTCTTTCTATATCTAATCCTCTGCCATAACCCTGGTATGCTACAGTCGAATCTATATGTCTGTCGCAAAGAACTATTTTACCTTTTTCTACTGCAGGATTAACTATAATATCAATGTTTTGTGCTCTGTCTGCTAAAAATAAAAAAGATTCGCATTTGTCCGAAACATCGCCGTCATAATTCAACAGGATTTCTCTAACCTTTTCGCCAAGCCCCTTTCCTCCTGGTTCACGGGTGAGCAAGACTTCTTTTCCGTTATTCTTTAAATATTCAGCCAACAAGTCCATCTGGGTTGTCTTTCCGCACCCGTCAGCTCCCTCAAATGTAATAAATAGTCCCTTTTTCATTTTATAACCTCTTTTCTTAATTATATCAAAAAATCGGTAAGGTGTAACATGTTTACACTAAATATCGTATAAATTGTCACCCTGAACTTGTTTCAGGGTCTCAAACATAACAGATGCTGAAACGAGTTTAGCATGACAGTTTTGACTGTATATAGTGTAAACATGTTATACCTTACCAAAAAAATCTTATTTGTGTTTTATCGTATATTATGCTAGAATTCACCTAAGAGGAGAGATTATATGGACACTAAAATCACCAAACTTAATAATAATATAGAATTTGCGTATAAAAGAAATCCTGATACTCCAAGGGTGGCTTTTTATTTGAACTTTTCATTAAATAGACCTGTAACAGAGCCGGGTGTTTATTCCTTAATGGTAAGATTGTTTATGCAGGGGACAAAAAATCGTACGGCTCAACAGTTGTCAGAAGAATTGGATAAATATGCTATCGAGTTTACAGCAGAATTAAAACTTGATTATATAAAGTTTAAGTTTGTATGTTTGAATGAAGATTTTGAAAAAGCGATTGAAATATTCACAGATATAGTAAAAAATACAACTTTTGAAGAATTTGAAAAAGAACGTATAAAATTGGAAGGAGAAATTATTGCAGAACTTGATTCTCCGCGTGCAAAAATTATAGACAGTTATTATAAAAATATTTATGAAGGTCATAATTACGGTTACACAAATACTGTGATACTTGATAACTTAAAAAATATTAAAAAACAGGATGTAATTGATGCTTATAAAAATATTGTTGATAACAGTAAAAAAGTTGTTGCATTTGTAGGTGATTTAGATTTTGATAAAGTTAATAAGTTATTAGAAGAAAACTTTGGAGATATTACTCCGTCAAAGCCTGAACTCGCTCAATTAGCTAATCCGTTTCTTGAAAAAACAAAAAATATTGAAATTACTCAACCAGATTTAAATCAGGCGCATATTCTAAAAGGCTGGCTTGTTTCATCTGCAGATAGTGAGGATTATGCTTCTATTGCTCTATTAAATATTATTCTTGGAGCAAGCGGGTTATCTTCAAGATTGTTTTTAGAACTCCGCGATAAAAAGGGGCTTGCTTATGTTGTAAGAAGTGCTTATGATGTCGCAAGATTATCTGCAAACTTCTCTATTTATATAGCGACAGAACCGAGTAATATTGAAACTTCTTTAAAAGGTTTTGAAGAAGAAATTCAAAAGATTAAGACGATTCCTGTAAGTGAAGAAGAACTTGAAAACGCAAAAAATAATATTTTCGGCAAATGGGCATTTATCGGAGAAACAAATGCACAGCAGGCAAATTGGCTTGCACATTATGGAATTATGGGTTTTGGCTTTGATTTCCATGAAAAAGCAGTTGAAAATATTAAAAAGGTTACACCGCAAGATATTCTTGATTGTGCTAATAAATACTTTAATGATACTTACGTACTTACAGTCTTAAAGCCGTAACCTTGTCAGGTAATGGAATGCTTTTTGAATATAAGAAATAATGTTCAAGAGGCGGGCTTTGAAAAATTTTTATTTGGCAATATTAATTTTAATATTATTTTTCTGTGCGGGATTTTCAAATCCTGTTGTGGATATTTCCTTGTCCTACCAGCCGAATGTTGATAGGCTTGAACAAATTTTTAAAGCCTATTTGCCTTTAAATAAAAACGATATAACTTTTACTAAAGTTCCGCGCGGGCTTATTGTAAGTATAAATGAAGAATGCTTTTTTAATTCTGCTGAGGTAAGAATTAAGGAAAGTTCTCTTTGCGTGCTTGATACAATAATAATGCTTCTGCAAAAACTACCAAATTATTGTGTTGTGGAAAATCATACAGAAGAAAACAGTTTTTATGATAAGAATTGGGAATTATCTATCGCAAGGTCTGCCAATATTGTGGAATATATGATTACATGCGGAAAACTTCCGGCATCGCAGCTTTTTTCTCTTGGATATGGACAATATATGCCTTTTAGGGATAATGTTGCACCGAAAAACGGAATGAATAACAGAATTGATTTTGTTATTTTAGAATACGAGGCTAGGCGATAATACTTTGGCGAAGTCTTGTTGTTCTGTTTTCGCTTAATATATTTTTTAATTTCATAATAGCCTGAGCATGAAGCTGACAGATTCGTGATTCTGACATATTGATTGTTTCGCCGATTTCTTTCAGGGTCATGTTTTCCTGATAGTATAAGACCATTATAATTCGTTCGCGCTCAGGCAATCTTCTTAATGCTTTTTCAAGTTCTTGTTTAACATTTTTTTCTTCAGCCTGTTCTTGCGGATTAAGTTTATTTGTATCCTGTATTGTATCAATGATTTCTACGCTGTCATCAGTAGAACCTTTTTTGTCATACAGAGAAGTCATTGTTGTATCTTCAGACAATATTTGTGTAACCTTTTCAGGATCCATATCCATATAATTTGCAACTTCCTGAGTTGTAGGCATTCGTCCGAGTTCTTGTTTCAGGTGTTCCTGCGCGTTTTTAATGTCTTTTATTTTCTTTCTTAAACTTCTAGGTAAGAAGTCTTGAGCGCGAATTCTATCAAGTATTGCTCCTCTTATTCTTATAAGAGCATAAGTTTCAAATCTTGTATTTTTTTGCGGAGAATATCTTTCTATTGCATTAATAAGACCTTCCACTCCGTAGCCTGCAATATCTTCTACAGAAATAGTTGAAGGCAGAGTAACTTTAACACGTCCGACTACATATCTTATCAGATAAATATACTGAACAATCAAAGTGTCACGAACGGCTTTATTGGATTTATCATTCAGGTATTCTTGCCACAATGCGGTAAGTTCATCCTCTGTAAGTCTTTTTATGTTATTGTATGATGTAAAGTCAAAATTCTGGCTCATTAAACTTCCCAAATATTGTTAAAATATCTTACATTATCTATTCTATACAATACAGTTTTGACTACATCATTTAAAAAGAGGAAATGTTTATAAAAACCTAAAGTTTGCGTAGTAAATAAGCATGCTTTAAGATTGTTGTTTTTGTTCTTCTTCCTGTTCTGTTTTTTCTTGCTCTGTTTTGATGATTTCTAATTTAGTAATTCTTGCACCATCAACTTCTTTTACCACGAATGTAATATTTTTTAGACTTACTTTATCGTTGATTTCTGCAAGACGTCCGAGAAGCTTTACAACAAGACCGCCTATTGTATCTATATCTTCATCGTCTATTTCTTTTTCGTTAATTTGGAAGAATTCTGCAAATTCATCAAGACGCATCATTGAGTTTGCAAGATATGTATTTGGGGCAACTTCAATAATGTCATTTTCCTGTTCTTCTTCTTCGTCAAATTCGTCTTGAACATCCCCGAATATTTCTTCGATAACATCTTCAAGTGTTATAAGTCCGGAAGTTCCGCCGAATTCATCTATAACAACAGCCATTTGCCCTTTGCGTTTTTTGAACTCCAAAACAAGATTATCCATTGTAATAGTTTCGGGAACCATAAGGATGTCTCTTTGAATATTTGCGATAGGACAAATCTCGTCTTTTAAAGATAATGAGTACAAATCTTTTACATGAACAAGGCCTGTTATGTGGTCGATATCTTCTTCGTAAACAGGGTATCTCGTGTATTGGCTTTCTGCGGCAAGTTTGTTTAATTCCTCCAAAGGCATGTTTATAGGTATACAAACCATATCAGTTCTTGGTACCATAACCTGTTTTGCCGTAAGGTCAGAAAATTTGAAAACATTATGCAGCATTTCTTTTTCTGTTTCGTTAAGAACTCCGCCGTTGTAGCTTGCATTAACAAGCATGTCGAGTTCTTCTGTCGAATGAACAAGAGAACCTTTGTGTGAATGGGGAATATTTAACAGTTTTAAAACAAAATTTCCGAATCCGTTTAATAGCCATATAAACGGGTTAAATATGAATGTTAAAACCTGCATCGGGCGTGCAACCCAAAGTGCTGTTTTTTCTGTATATTCCAGTGCAATTGATTTAGGAATGAGTTCGCCGAGCACAACGTGGAAAAATGTAATTAGTGCAAATGCAATAGAAACAGACATTGTATGTGTTGCAATATTTTGGCTTATTCCCGGTAAAAACGCAAAAATAGGTTCTATTATATGTGCAAGAGTGCCTTCTCCGACCCAACCTAAGCCGATACTTGATATTGTAACTCCGAGTTGAACTGCTGCAATAAATTTGTCTAAATCTTTTAATGCTTCCATTGCTATTTGTGCATTATAGTTGCCTTCGTTAACAAGCTGTTCTATTCTTGTTTTACGAACCTTGACCATTGCAAATTCCGACGCAACAAAAAAGCCGTTTGAAAATAACAAGAAAGCTATTACAAACAAATTAAATATTGTATTACCCGACCCATCCATTATATATTATTTCCTTCTATACTAGTTTTAAGTGTAATTATAATATTATTTATAAAAAAAAGCAATCCTATTCTTCTGTTTGAGGCATCTCAACTTCTTTAAGCTCTGTATAAATCATTGGAGAAAAGCCTTTTGTCGTTGTTACGGTAATAACTTTATAAACAGGAGGAGTGCTTAATAAAGTCGGAGATGTGATATGATAAACTCCGTTTTTCATAATTTCACTGTTAACATGTAAGTGACCCGCGATTATTGAAACTACATTGTTATGTCTGTCAATAATATCAAAATATTTTTCTTTTTGATATACAGTATGCGTAGGTCTTTCCTTAGCTGTTACTATTGGGAAATGCTGAAAAATTATTACTGGGCTTTTGCTATATTTTTTAAGCTGTTTTTCAAGCCATTTTAAAGTATCGTCTTTGTAGTATCCTATAGCTCCCGGAATAACTTCTTTCGCACCGTCAAGTACAATGAATACAAATCCGTTTTCTTTAAATACATAATTTGGTTTTTTATATTTATAAAAACAGTTGTTATCTTTGACTATTTCTAAATAATGAGCTTTAGATAAGCCGTTATTTTTAAAGACATCATGATTTCCGATAACAAGATAATATGGAACATCAAGTTTGTTTATTATGTTTACAAATTCAGGTAAATATGCTTCTTTCGGGGAATCCAAATTATCTCCTGTAAACACAACAAATTCTACATCTTTTTCTTTGTTAATGCTTTTTACGGTTTGTTTAAGAACTTCTGTTCTGTATTTATCTTTAGCAATAAAATGGCTGTCAGTAACCTGTATAAATTTGACAACGCTTGCAAAAACTGAATTTTGCAATAATAAAATTGTTAGTAAAGTTAAAATTATATTTTTTTTCATTAATCTTCTGCCCTCTAGACAAATTATAACATAAATTATAATATATATAAAGGAGAAGATATGAGATTAGACAAGTTTTTAAAAGTTTCAAGATTAATAAAACGCAGAACTGTAGCAAACGAAGTTTCTGATATGGGGCGCGTGTATGTAAACGGAAATTCTGCAAAGCCTTCTAAACAAATAAAAGAAGGTGATGAAATAAGAATTGAATACGCAAATAGAACAGTTGCGGCGCGTGTATTGAAAGTCCCTTTAAATAATGTAAGCGTTCAGGAAGCCCCATCGCTTTATGAGATTGTTGAATAAATTTTCATAATATGTTATACTAAATTAGTACAATATTTAGAAAGGAGCTAGTTATGAAAAGATTTAACAATGTCGGGGGGGGGGCAGCCGTTTAAGCTTCTTCACGGTATCTTTTAATGGTTGTAAAATTATAAAAAACTGTTATAATAGTGATATGTTACGTCACTATTATTATGGAGCTTTTATGAAGAAAAAAATTGCTTTTACCCTTGCAGAGGTATTGATTACACTCGGGATTATTGGTGTAGTTGCAGCAATGACTTTGCCTGTTCTTATTCAAAATAATATTAACAGAACTGTTGAAACTAGACTTGCTAAATTTTACTCTGTTTTTAATCAGGCGTTAAAAATGGCAGAAGTTGAATATGGTGATAAAGAGGATTGGTATCAGAACAAAAATGGTGTTATTAACGATGAAAACGGAAATCCGATTGAAGGTTCTTCATTAATTTTAGAATGGTACAATATTTATTTAGCAAAGCATATTAAAACAATTAAGATTACTGTTGACAAAGAGAGCAGACCAACATTCTATCTTGCTGACGGAAGTGCTTTTGCCGCTGCTCATTCAGACGGTATGAGGGATTGGATATTTTACTCAAGCGACCCTGAAAAATGTATTGCTAGACATGGATCACTTGCTAATGCTCAAGGAAAGTGTGCATTCCGATTTATTTATATGCCTGCAAATTCAACTTCTCCTGAATGGAAATATCATATTAAACGAGGACTTGAACCTTATAAATATGATTGGGACGGTTCAAACGAAGATTTATATAATAATGCTTATGCTGGCTGCAACGAATCTTCTACATGTAAAAATTGTATGTGTACTTCTGTAATTCAGGCAAACGGATGGAAAATTCCTAAAAATTATCCTTACCGTGTTAGCAGGTAATATTGACTTTAAAAAATATATCATTAAGAAACATGACATCTAATACGAACGGATGATTTTTGACAAAATATTTGATTATATTTTGAAATTGTCCGATTGTGTCAGAAAAAGAGGTAGTAAGTCATGATAATTAACGGCGGAATCAGATACTGTGAAAAAGGTCTGACAACTTCACTCAGAGCGATGCATGTTCAAAGTGAATTGATTGGCATGTATAATGAAAATGTTACCGGGTTTGATAAAATCGGTTATCAGAGAAAAGATCCGATAGTGTCTTCTTTCACGGAATATATAGGTATACACGGCCTTTCTCAAACGGTTGATGATAAAGTCGGACGTATTGCAATGTCTGATAATCCACTGGATTTGGCATTGGCGAATAAAGGTTACTTTCAAACCCAAAGTGCTGATGGTATTAAACTTACACGTGACGGAAGGTTTAAACTTGATAAAGAAGGATATTTATTGACACTTGAAGATGCCAATGTCCTTTCAAGTGCAGGTGTTCCGATTAAACTTCCTGTCGTCCCTGAAAAAATAGAGGATGTAAAAATTAATTCAAAAGGGCTTGTAAGTGTTTTTAATAAAAATACGAACAAGCTGGAAGGCGTAGCTTTTTTAGGAGTTGTTGATTCTAACGGTGTTGTAGTTATGGATCCTCAGGTAAAACAAGGCTACAATGAATATTCTAACGTAGCGCTTCAAAATGAATTTATATCAATGATGCCTGTTATAAGAAATTTTGAGGCAAACAGACAAATTTTTATGATTCAAAATCAAAATTTACAAAAGGTGATTTCACAATTAGGACAAGCATAGTAAAGGAAATAAATTATGTATAGTATGCAGGGTATAGTCAGAAAAAGTGTAAACAACGTAACAACTCAGTTTGAAAAACTGGGTTATGTTGCAAACAGTCTTGCAAATATGAATACACGAGGCTATAAATCAGTTTCTTTTGAGCAGATGCTAACCGAAGACGGTTATTTAACGGGTGCAATCAGAACAGATTACAAACAGGGTTCTATTCAGATAACCAGTAACCCTTACGATGTTGCAATAAACGGCACAGGTTTTATTCCTGTTGTTTCACCCGAAGGACAGGTTGCTTATACCCGTGACGGTGCATTTAAACAAGGAAAAGACGGTTATCTTGTTACTACGGATGACTGGCTTGTCGGTGAAGGAATTAAAATTCCTGCAAATTGTTATAAATTTGAAATTAAACCAAATGGTGAAGTTTTTGCCTACGACAGTAAAAATGTTAAGCCGAGAAAACTTGGTACAATCCCTTTAGTTCGTTTTGCATCTCAAGAAAATCTTGAAGAAGCAGGCATGAATAAACTTATTCCAACCGCAGATTCCGGAGAACCGATTTTAATAAAGGATCATGATTGTATCTGTCAAAACAATTTGGAAAATTCAAACACAAATATATATTCATCCACATCCGAAATGTTAAGGCTGAATGCATCACTTCTTGCAAGTACTCGTATGATGAAGGTTGTTGATGATATGTATAACAAAGCTATTAACATAAGAGAATAGCAAGTAACATAGTCTGTTAAAAACAGAAAGAAAGGGCAAAAAAGATGTTTACGTCTATGGATAATATGGGCAAAGTTACATTAATGATGGATTTGATAACGCAAAGGCAAAGAGCGTTGGGTTCTAACCTTGCAAATGTTGATACTCCGGGCTATGTTCGTCGTGATATTAATTTTGGAGATTATCTTGGCTCAATGAATAGTCCCTTGGAAACTAAATTATCTGAAAAATTAGGCCCTTCAGGTGTTATTGAAGAAAAGACTTATGAAGAAATTGACCCTGCAAATGAATTAATGGAATTACAGCAGAATTCAATTCTTTATACGATGGCAACAAGAAGAATGTCAAATATAATTACAGAAATGAAAACAGTAATAAACGTAGGTAAATAGTGGCTTAGTCGCTCAAACAGTTATCTAATTTAAAACTAATAAAGTCAATAAGCGTCAGAGAGGATAGAAAAATGAGTATTATGGAATCAATGAATATCGGAGCAAATGCCTTAAAAGCACACGGCTTAAGGCTTGATATTCATGCGAAAAACGTTGCAAACGTAGATACTCCAAATTACGTAAGAAAAATTCCTGTTTTAAACGCGACAGAAGACATTTCTTTCCATGGGTTAATGAACACAATGAAGGAAGATGTTTTCGGAGTCGGAACTTTACCCTATCTTCAAGGCGGTGTTGTATTTAACGGGTGTATTGAAGACCCGACCATAGGTGATAAAATTTATCGTCCGGGGCATCCTGATGCAGATGCTAACGGTTATATCAGGGCTTCTAATGTTAATCCTGCGGTAGATATGGCAGATGCTATTCTTGCTCAAAGAGCTTATGAAGCCAACCTTGCATTGATTAATATTACAAAGGCTATGGCTCAAAAGGCTACCGAAATTGGCAGATAATATATAGTTAGCCTATAATTGCAAGTGAATGTTGTTATGTTATTGCGATTGTGTATGCGTGAAAGCTCAGCTTTTTTATTAAACCATAAGCTGGATTCTTCGGGCTAACGCCCTCTGAATGATGTGATTGTCATTGCGAGCGAGAGCGCGGCAATCCAGCCATTTTGCCATTTGCATAAGAATAAAGTAATAACCCACGTCACCCTGAATTTATTTCAGGGTCTATTATTTATAATTGAGATTCTGAACCAAGTTCAGAATGACTATATGTTCTTCCCCCTCACCCTAACCCTCTCCCACGCAGGGGAGAGGGAAACTTATCACAGGAGCCAATAAAAAAACGGCGGGGTGAAAACTCCGCCGACAAAAAGATTCGAACTTTTTTAGATGTCCATTTATCAATAATACAGATTTTAGTTTTTATTTTAACCAGCCTGTCTTCTTGACCTTTGGACTTCTTGTCTTCTGACTATTTGCTATACAATACTGCTCTTGCAGCTGCTGAATTTGGCATAATTGTTTGGTCATAGAAAATTACAGGATAAACATCCGTTGGATTTGTTACTGTACATTTTTCATTTGCGCCAGTTGCATAATCTGTATTTTCGCATTTAACTAGTTTGTTAGGAGCTTTTACTCCGTTAACATCAATAAATCCTCTGCATGCTTTTGTGTATTTATCAGTGCCTCCTGCTCCTGTTACAACTGTTGCATCAATCGAGCATTCTTCTGCTTTATCTGTTTCATATGTAAACATAATTCCATCGTTGAAGAATAATGTAGTGTTCCCGTCTCCTGGTCCAGATACTGTTGCAGACCCTCCATTTGCAGAACCTTGTACGCTATAGTCTTTGTTATTTGCAGCTTTAAAAGTCCCTTTTTCAGTTCTGACTACGTTCATTCTGTTGGTTAACATTTCTTCTAATTTGTATGTTGAGTTATTAAGGTCTGCAAAGTTATATTCATCGAGCGCAACGTTCAAAGTAACAGCTTGAGATAAAGCTGATAGTGCTTTTTTGTAAGCTGCTTTATACTGCGCACCTTGAGTTGAATTCATCAATGTAGGCATAGTCATTGCGGCAACTACCCCGATAATACCTAATGTAATTAACACTTCTGCAAGTGTGAAACCATAGCGTTTTGTCATAATCTTTTCACCTTTCTTTTTTTCAAGATTTACTCTCTTATTAAATCACTCTATGTTATAGCCATCTTTATCTATGCATAAATCTTAGTTTTTATAAAACTAATAGTTGTACACTTATTTTAAACTATTTTCAAGTGATTGTCAAGGGGTGTTAAGTGTTTATTACGTAATAAAAAATTAAAAACGTGATATTATTACTTATTTTTCTTGTAAAATCCGAGTATCATATATATATGGAAAATAAAAAATTACTAGGCCGTAGAATTAAAGAAATTAGAAAATCAAGAGGACTTACACAGGAGCAATTATCTGAAATGATTGATATTGAAACTTCTTCACTTTCAGGGATTGAATCAGGCAGGTTTTACCCTTCTTTACATGTGTTAGAAAAAATTGCTCAGGTATTTGAGGTCGAACTTATTGAATTCTTTAAGTTTTCAACAGTTAATTTACCCGAAAATCTTGATAAAGAAATTCTTAATATTATTGAAAGACAAGATAAAAAAAATAAACAGTTAATTTATAAATTGTTAAATGCCGCCTTTATAACTATTAGTTAGTTTTTGATATTTCTCCGTTGTTGTTTGTATCTGTGATAAGTTATTGTGTTTCCCTTTTGTGATATAATCAATTTATGACAAAGTTATCTATTATTATTCCTGTTTATAATGTTGAAAAATATATCCCGAAATGTTTGGATAGCATTTTAAGTCAGACATTCAAGGATTTTGAAATTATTTGCGTAAATGATGGATCTTCTGATGATTCTTTATCTGTCTTGCAAAGTTATAAGGCTAAAGATGAGCGCGTCTTAATTATTGACAAAAAAAATGAAGGTTCAGGCGTTGCAAGAAATACAGCACTAGCTATTGCAAAAGGTGATTATGTTTATTTTGTTGATGGAGATGACTGGTTAGAAGATGGAGCTATAGAAAAAATTGTAGCAAAAGCAGATGAGTTAGATACTGATATATTAATCTTTAGCGGGCTTTCATATTACAACGGCAAGGGGCAAAACGGAGCTTACAGCAAAAATAAATTGCCTCAAAAATATTTTGATAAAGTTTTTTCATCAAGAGATATTAAAAAAGATATTTTTAAATTCCCGTCTACAGCGTGGACAAAATTGTATAAAAGAGATTTTTTAATAAGAAATAATATAAAATTCCAAAATATAAAAGTAGGACAAGATCAACTTCCGTTTTTCCATTCAATGATAAAAGCAGAAAGAATTGCAATTTTGTCTGAAAATTTATATTGTTATAGAAAAAATCGAAAAGGTGCTGTGACATCAGCAAAAAAGAAAAAGAATTTTTCACCGATATATGTTTTCTATGGAATAGAAGAAATGTTGAAATCAGAAAATATGTTAGATGATTACAAAGCTATTTTTGTAAATCGATATTTTTCAAAAGCTACATCTTGGCTCGGTAAATTCCAAGACGATTTAAAACATGAATATTATCTTGAATATACAAAACTATTAGAGCATGTAAAAACAGAATATCCTTTTGGTTGGTGGACTAAATTTAATCCGCAAGAAAACGACGGTTATTGGAATTTAAAACTAAAACAATTTATCGCAAAGATATAATTTTATTGGCGACGGGGGCGGGGCTTGTGTTGGTTATGAAATTGGCATTAGGGCTTGCAAAAACAATAATAATATAATCTATCAATTATATATTTTAAACCATAACCGAGTTTTTCTAACAATGTTTTTGGAGGTTCTTTAGCAGGTTCTGCAGAAACTTTTAATACAGGGACTAAATTCTTGCCAAATTTTCTAATATTCTGTTTTTTATTAGTAAAGACTGGATTATAAGTTGAGACATTTTGTAGTCGCACAATATAACTCCTTTTATAAAAATTGTCGACGGGGGGACTTGAACCCCCACAGCTCTCGCCACATGCACCTCAAGCATGCGTGTCTACCATTCCACCACATCGACAAAGTAGTTTATTAAATTTTCACGGAACATGTTACATTGTTTGTGGTGGATGCGCTTTGCGCCCTCTCCTCAAATATGACATTTAGTCATATTCTCGTCGGCAGAGTACCACATCGACAGACATGATAACGTAAACTATCCTAACATAAATATTTTTATTTGTAAATTTAAAATTTTTAATGTTTGTGTATAAATAATTATATGAATAAAAACGAACTGATAAGATTTTGTCTTAGATTTGAAGATGCTGTTGAAACTTATCCTTTCAAAGATAAAACTTATGAAGAATATGCCGTTTTAAGACATGAAAGTAACGGTAAATGGTTTGGACTTATATTTTATCTCAATGAGAAACTGTGTATTAATTTAAAATGCAATCCCGTTGATTCTGCGATTTTGAGAGATGAATATAAATTTATTACACCGGCATGGCACATGAATAAAACTCATTGGATTATGGTTGACGTAAATAAGTCCCCGAAAGATTTACTTCAGGCTCTTATTGATGCAAGTTTTAATTTGACAGCTCCGAAAAGAAAGTTTAAATAATTTGATATTCAATTTTTACATGTAATAATGATGTTATGCTAGACACGATTATTATAAAGGGTGCTAAAGAGCATAATTTAAAAGACATTTCTCTTGAATTGCCGAAAAATGAATTAATTGTTTTTACGGGTGTTTCAGGTTCGGGAAAATCTTCGCTCGCTTTTGATACGATTTTTGCTGAAGGGCAAAGACGTTATATTGAAAGTCTTTCAACTTATGCAAGACAATTTTTGGGGCAGATGGATAAACCCAATGTAGATTATATTGACGGGCTTTCTCCTGCTATTTCTATTGACCAGAAATCAACAAGTAATAACCCGCGTTCTACTGTTGGAACAGTTACGGAAATTTATGACTATTTAAGGCTTTTATATGCACGTGTAGGAACTCCTTATTGTCCTGTGTGCGGGGAAAAAATTAAGCCGCAGACAATTGATGAAATTGTTTCAAGTATTATGAAGCTTGGTGAAGGTACAAAAATTCAAATCCTTGCACCTGTCGCTAGAGGTAAAAAAGGAGAATTTTCCTCAACTTTTGAAGAATTAAGACAAGAAGGATTTGTCCGTGTAAAAGTTGACGGCGAAATTTATAATCTTGATGAAGATGAAATTACTCTGGCAAAAACTAAAAAACATGATATTTCAGTAGTTGTTGACAGGATTGTTGTTAAAGAATCAGCGCAATCCAGAATTGCAGACAGCGTTCAAATTGCTCTGAAAAAAGCAGACGGCATTGCTGTTGTTGATGTGATTGGTGATAAAGAAATTATTTACAGCGAAAAATTAGCTTGCCCTAAGTGTAATTTGAGTTTTGAAGAATTAGCACCGAGAATATTTTCTTTTAACGCTCCTTATGGTGCTTGTGAAAGATGTTCGGGACTTGGTGCTGATTTTGTAATTGATCCTGATTTAATTGTTCCCGATAGAAAAAAATCTTTAAAAGACGGAGCAATTTATCCCTGGTCAAAGACTTCCACATCGTATTATGAAGATGTTTTAAAATCAGTTTGCACGCATTTTAACATTGATATGGAAAAACCGTTTGAGGAATTATCAGAAAAAGAGCAAAAGATAATTCTCTACGGAAGTGATGATATTGTGAAGTTTACAGTAATGCGTTTCGGGACACACAGGTATGAAACAAAACACCGTAAATTTGATGGTGTAATCCCGTTTTTGGAAAAGCGTTATAATGAATCGAACGGTGAATACTGGCGTGAAGAAATTGAAAAATATATGACGACAACTCCTTGCCCGGCTTGTAATGGCGCAAGATTAAAGCCGTTCCCGCTTGCGGTAAGGATTAAGGGTAAAAATATTTATGAATTCACATTGATGCCGATAGATGAGGCACTCGACTTTGTGTCTGATTTATATCTTGAACTTAACGAATTTCAAATGCATATTGCAAAACAAATTCTTGATGAAATCAGAGCGCGCTTAAGGTTTTTAAAAGATGTCGGGTTGAGCTATCTTGACTTAGCCCGCAGAGCCGGAACGTTATCTGGCGGAGAAGCTCAGCGTATAAGACTTGCAACTCAAATCGGAAGCGGACTTTCCGGAGTTTTGTATGTTCTTGACGAACCTTCAATCGGACTTCATCAGAGAGATAATGACAGATTAATCAAGACGCTTATAAAACTCCGAAATTTAGGTAATACGCTTATCGTTGTTGAACATGATGAAGATACGATAAGAAACGCTGACTATATTGTAGATATCGGGCCGAAGGCAGGCGTGAACGGAGGAAAAGTTATAGGCTGCGGTTCTGTTCAGGACATTATAAATTCCAAAGGTTCAATTACAGGGAAATACCTGAGCGGTGAAAAATTTATCCCAATTCCTGAAAAAGTTAGAGAAGGTAACGGCAATTTTCTTCATGTAAAAAATGCTCATATAAATAACTTAAAAAATATTGATGTAGATATTCCTCTCGGTAAAATAGTATGCCTTACCGGGGTTTCAGGCTCTGGAAAATCTTCTTTAATGCAGGATTTAATCTATGAGTATGCTGTTCACAAACTTCGCGGGAATAAGCCGAAACCGCAGGGTATTGATGAAATTACAGGATTTGAAAATATAGATAAAATTATTGCCATCGACCAATCGCCGATTGGGCGAACTCCGCGCTCAAATCCTGCAACTTATACAGATTTATTTACTCATATAAGAGATTTGTATTCAAAAACCAATGAGGCAAAATTACGCGGTTACAAACCCGGAAGATTTAGTTTTAACGTAAAAGGCGGAAGATGTGAGGCTTGCAAAGGTGATGGTGTAATAAAAATTGAGATGAACTTTTTATCCGATGTTTACGTAAAATGTGATGTGTGTAAGGGTAAACGCTACAATCGTGAAACTCTTGAGGTTAAGTACAAGGGGAAAACTATTTCAGATGTTTTGGATATGAGTGTTAAAGAGGCTCTTGAGTTTTTTGACAGTATTCCTTCTATAAAAAATAAGTTACAGACATTAAATGACGTAGGTTTGGACTATATGAAGCTCGGACAGAGCGCAACTACTTTATCAGGCGGGGAAGCTCAAAGAATTAAACTCGCATCGGAACTTAATAAACGTTCTACAGGCAAAACTCTTTATCTGTTGGATGAACCTTCAGTTGGTTTGCACTGGTATGACCTTGATAAACTTGTAAAAATTCTTCAGCAACTTGCTGATCAAGGAAATACTATTCTTGTAATTGAGCATAACTTGGATTTTATAAAAGTCGCTGACCATGTCATAGATTTAGGTCCTGAAGGGGGGACTGGCGGCGGACAGGTTATTGCCCAAGGAACTCCGGCTGAAGTCGCAAAATGCAAGAAATCTTTCACAGGTCAGTATCTTAAACCAATATTGACAAATAATAAGAAATAATTTATCTTTTAATAAAAGAAAGTTGGTTTTTATGAAAAAGTTTTATATAGGCTTGCTATTGTTATTACTCATGCTGTTTCAGCCCGTATTTGCAAAAACTATTCCCGTTCAGGCGTTAAGTAATTTTTCCACTGAGAAACCGCCGCGTTCTATGCGCGTAAAAATATTGGAAAGCATTACTTTGGATGAGGGCTTGTTTCTGGAGGACGGTTATATTGTCCAAGGCAGAATAGTGGATGTGAAAGATCCTAAAAGATTAAAAAGAAATGCGACATTTTCTTTTGTTCCGACAAGTTTTATGGATAATAAGGGTAGAATAAGATATATAAAAGGCTATTATCCTGCAAAATATACAACAAAAATAAATAAGGGGCAGCTTGCTAAAACGACTGCTCTTGGTGTCGGGAATTTCTTTGTTAAAGGTTTGTCAATGGGGTATAGTGCTGTTGAAGGGGCTATTAAAAATGAAAAAGATAACCGTTTTAAATCAAGTGTAAATGCGGTTTATGAAGATTCCCCATTTTCGTACGTGAAAAAAGGCGGAGAAATAGTTATTCAAAATCAGCAGGTATTTTTCTTAAACTTTAAAGTAAAAGATGAACCTGATGAGGAAGATAAACCAAATTACGAATATACTGAATTAAAAAAGTAGTTATATAAGTCTTATATAACACTGATTGACGGATTTTTTAAAGTATGTTATTATCCTTTTATACCAATCGGAGATTTAAATATGAAAAAATTATTATTTGTTATTGCATTACTGACTGGCTTTTTTGCGTTGCCTGCAACGGCTAAAACAGCTCCTGTGCAGTCATTACAGGATTTTTCTATATCTCAGCCTTCTCAAACATTATTGATTAAAATTCTATCTAATGTTCAATTGAACAAAAATTTAATGCTCCATGAGGGGTATTATGTGCTTGGGCAAATTATGGATGTTTCAAATTCTACATTTGTGTTTATGCCTATTAAGTATCAAAATTTCCACAATGAAGTTTTTGAAATTAACGGGAATTATCCTGCAAAGTTTGTGGAAATGGTTGATGCATCTGGCAAAGTGCCTGCTCAAGGTCTGATTCCGAAAGATTCGAAATTCTTACTTGATTTTGTAATGGTTGATGAGCCGCAGAACAATGAAATAGGTGCTAAATATCAAAATGCAGGTACTCCTGAAAATGGTGTATCCTCTCTTGTAAATCAGTCGGAAGCTGTTATTTATGACGGTTCTATCCCAAAGACAATGAAGGAATTCCCCGGTATAAAACTGAATTCTTTTGATAATGGCAGTAATTTTAATATTCCTAAAAAGTTAATTATTGATTATGAAAAAAGAGACAGTAATATAAATTCTTTGAAATATTAATATCAAAATATTATAAAAAAAGACCGATTACAAAATCGGTCTTTTTTTATTTGTTTTGAATAAAGTCTTAGTACTAACCTTTAACCTGATTCATAACTTCATCAGCAAAATTTTCCTGACGTTTTTCTAAGCCTTCTCCAAGCATATATCTTGAGAAAGCTTTAACTGTTAATTTGCCTTCAATAAGTTGTCCTACAGTTACGTCCGGATTTTTGATGAACGGTTGTTCTAACAATACTTTAGCTGATAACAATTTATTAACACGGCCTTCAACAATTTTTGCTCTGATTTGTTCAGGTTTCTTTTGAAGATCTTCTTTGCCCATTTCAACTTCTGTTTCATGGTCGATAACAGATTGAGGAATTTCATTTCTTGAAATAAATTCAGGAGCTGATGATGCAATATGTAAGCATATATCATTCATTAATTCTTCATCTTTATTATCTGTTTGAATTAATACACCGATTTTTCCGTTGTGTACGTAAGAAGCAGTATTGCCTTCATAACGGACAAATCTTCTGAAAGTGATTTTTTCGCCGATAGAAGCAATTTTTTCTTTAATAATTTCAGAAATTACTTTTCCGCATTTTGGGCAAGTAGTTGCCAAAAGAGCGTCATTATCTGCAGGGTTTGTTGTTGCAACAATTTCTGCAAGACCGTTTGACAATTCTTTGAATTCTTCATTTTTAGCAACAAAGTCTGTTTCACAGTTAACTTCAACCATAGCTCCGCAATCAGCTTGAATAGAAGCAGCTACCAAACCTTCAGCAGCAATTCTACCCATTTTTTTATCAGCAGATGCCATACCTTTTTGGCGAAGAACTTCCATTGCTTTTTCCATATCTCCGTCAGTTTCAACAAGTGCTTTTTTAGCATCCATCATACCTGCACCTGTTTTATCACGGAGTTCTTTTACCATTTGAGCTGTAATATTCATTATAATTCTCTCCTTTTTTATTATAAGAACGGAGGTCAAGATGTCAGGAGGTCAAACTATTATTAAAAATTGTCTGCGCCTTCTTGTATTCTTGACCTCTGAACTTCTTTATTCTGCAACTGTTTCTGTTTTTTCAGCAGTTTCTGCTGAAACACCTGCATCTTCAGGTTTAATATCTTCAAGTTTCTTAGCGTTAGCGTTAACTTCTCTTAATTGTTTACCTTCCAAAATTGCATCTGCCAATTTTGATGTAATCAATTTGATTGAACGGATAGCATCATCATTTCCCGGGATGATGTAGTTAATTCCGTCAGGATTAGCATTTGTATCAGCTAAGCAGATTACAGGAATGTTAAGTTTGTTAGCTTCCTGAATAGCGATATCTTCTTTTTTCTGGTCTACGATGAATATTAAATCAGGTAAACCTCTCATTTCTTTAATACCGCCTAAAGTTTTGCTTAATTTACCTAATTCTCTGTTCAATTTAGCGATTTCTTTTTTAGGTAATTTTTCAGCGTGACCAGAGTTCATGAAATCTTCTAATTCTCTTAATTTGTTAACACGACCTCTGATAGTTTCGAAGTTAGTAAGCATACCGCCTAACCATCTTCTGTTAATATAGTAAGCACCTGCTCTTACAGCTTCTTCAGCAACAACTTCTGCAGCTTGTTTTTTAGTACCTACGAATAGGATATTTTTGTTTTTTGCGGCAAATTCTCTAACAACAGCATAAGCTTCATCAAGCAAATCTGTAGTTTTGCGCAAATCTAATACATAAATACCATTTCTTGCTCCGTAAATATACGGTTTCATTTTAGGGTTCCATCTTTGAGTTTGGTGTCCGAAGTGTACACCTGCTTCTAAAAGTTCAATCATAGATGCTACCGGCATCGTTTTTCTCCTTTATTTTAACTTATTGTACTACGGGCTATACTGTCTCATTTTTAAATTGATTAAAAACTAGGGCAAAACCTATCAGACCAGTGTAACCGATATAATCATAATACAAACATGTCTTGATGCAAATTTATTATTGCGTTTTATTACATAAAATATGTTATTGAATGTATAAATTTTTTATTTGTCCTTCGCGGACGGCGGGAACTTTGTGTGGACAAAGTTCCACAAAACCAGCCATACGCAAAATTAGCTAATTATAAGTAAAGCTCAATCAAAAGGCGTGTAAACTCACTTCCGTTCAAACAATACACGCCTTTGTAATTATTTCGCTAACAATAATTGCTAATTTTGCTATTATGGCGTATTTATGTTGATACTTCCTACTTAATGAAACAACAACAAAACGAGTGCTGTTTGAGCGATAAGAGATTGCGGAACAAGTCCGCAATGACGAAATGTGTAGCGAGTTCACTCGTCTCAGGTTGAATTTAGTAGGAAGTAAATGGTCAGCGTGTTTTCTTTTCTTCTGTATATTCTTTTCTTTTGCATCGCTACAAAAGAAAAGAATATACAACAATAACAATTTATACATTCAATAACATATTTTATGTAAAAAAAACGGACTTTCTATCAAGATAGATTGCCCGGTATTTCATTTTCTGAAACAAAAAGGATTTACATTAACTTATATTGTGTTAAGTCTAGTATTCAATGCCCTGTCTTGCCATAACTCCAGTATCAAAGTAATGTTTGATAGGTTTCATTTCTGTTACAAGATGAGCCATTGCTTTTAATTCAGGGTGTGCATAACGTCCTGTAAGTACAATTTCAAGATTTTCAGGCTTGTTAAGTAATGCTTCTTTAACATCTGATACTTTAATCATATTCATTGCAGTACAGATGTTAATTTCATCAAGAATAATTAATTGATATTCTCCGGAATTAATTGCTTTTTTAGCAAATTCCCAGCCTTTTTTTGCTTCTTTAAAGTCTTCCATACAAACATTGTGCGAGTAGCACACTCTGTCCATCCCGAACTGTACAACGTCTAGATTTGGAAGAAATTTTGATGAAGAAACAATTTCTCCGTAAGAAGTTGCACTGTCACCCTTTGTAAATTGGATAATAAGAACCTTCCAGCCGTGTCCCAATGCTCTTAAAGCCAGTCCCAGAGAAGCTGTTGTTTTGCCTTTTCCGTCCCCTGTATAAATTTGAATATAACCATGTTCTAACACGACTCACTACCTCCAATAAAAATAATAAGTTTCTCTATCCTATTTTAACGAATTTTTCTCACTGTTTCACTCGTTCCAAAGGTGGATAATATTTGAACAAAAGATGGATAAATGTATCTATCCCCTGCTCCCAAGATTTGTATATTCATCATAGAACTTAATCGAAAAAAATAAATAACTTTCACTCTTTCCATGCCAATCTTTTTACAATTAATTTTTTACAAAATCTATATATTGACAGTATGCTTAATTCTCGAGTGAAAATTGAATTATATGAAAAATTTACATAATTTTTGTAAACTAATTGTTAAAAACACTTGCATCTTTCTAAAAAAGTCTTATATCAATAGTTCATGCTATTTTTTTATTGTGAATATTGTTAACAATGAAGATTTGATTTTTTTTATAAATATATGGGTATATTATAATAAGGTCGATAATTTAAATATTAACAAATGTAACAAAATGGACTATCTGTGAAATTCGCTGATTTTCAAAGTGTTTACATGTTTAAGAGTATAAAAAACGAGAGAGAATATGACTCCAGGAATCAACAGACCAGGATTGGCAAAATTGAATACTCAAAGCAGCACGCTTGGCAGCGCGTCGTTTAAAGCCACGACGGCTAATAAACTAGCGTCTTCAACTCGTTCTGGGCAAAGTTACGGGATTATGGCGCAGCGTTCTGCAGTTGGTACCGGAGCAATTTTTAACGTAAAACGGTATAATAGTGCTTCAATAAGTGCTCAAAGACATGCATTAAATGACAATAGAACCATAATAAGGAACAATAATGTTATAGGGACTCCTATAGCACCACATAACTGTTCCGGAAATAATGCTATGAATAAATACGCAGCAGCTCTTGCTGTTACAGGTATGTTGACTAAAACTTTAGGTTCTTTGACTTCTATTAAAGGATCTTCAGGAGATTCTTCAATAAGCAAGCTTAATAATATGCAAAAAACTAACGGTGGAAGTGCTATGGAGGCTAAAGATTCATCAGCATTGAGTGCAATGAGTGATGCAAAAGATTCAACATCTTTGCGTGCAGCTATTGAAACAGCAGAAGCAGATAAAACATCTATGCAATCTGAACTAGCTCAATTAGAATCTCAATTGCCGTCAATGAAAGAAGCGTCAGAAGCTGCAACAAAACAATTGAAAGAGCTTGAGCCCAAAGTCGATGCAAAAGAAAAAGAAGTTAAACAAAAAGAAAATATTGTATCAGATAAAGAAACAGCGTTAAGTGCTGCAGAAAAAGATAAAGCTTCAAAATTAGAAGTTGCAAAAAATATGGAAGCTGCAGTTGGCGAGGCAGCTACAAATTATACAAAAGCATCTGAAGCATTAGTAAATGCGGAATCAACTTTAGCAAGTACTCCTAAGACAAAGATTGGTCCAAATGGTGTTGAAGTTCCAAATGAACCGGCATATTCGAATGCTCAAAAAGCTGTAGAAACAGCAAGAAAACAAAAACAAGAGGCGCAAACAAAATTAGACGAAGCTAAAGCAAATCATGAAAAAGCTGTAGGAAATTATGAAAAATCTATTACTGCCTATGAAAAAGCAGCTAAAGATGTCCAAACGGCAAAGGATGAGTTAAAAACAGCGAATGACGAGTTAGAAAAGTCTCAAAAAGAATTGAATGAATTGAAAAAACAAGAATCTGATGCAAATGGTAAAGTTAAGGCGTATAAAGAAGCGCTGGATAAGCAAAAAGATTTAACAAAAAATATAGAGAAATATGGTGATAATATTAAATCTCAGAAAACTCGTTTGGCAGAGCTTGAAAAGAAAGAAAGTGAAGAATTAAGAAATACAAATGAACAAATGAATTCATTATCAAATAAAATAGATGCAAGAAATGGTAAGATAGATACTAAAGATGGTCTTAGCTTTATGGAAAAACGCAGACTTGCAAAAAATGAAAAGAATTCAGCAAAATATGAAAGTTTAACAAATACAAGAAACGAACTGCAAGAACGTGTAAATTACACGAAATTAAGTAAAATGGCTCCGACATATACATTTAATGGAACAACATTCAGACAGGCTGAATTTGGTGGAGAAACTTTATATATGGTTGGTGCGAAAAAAGTTTCAGCCGAAGAGTACCAAGCTTTAGTTAAAGCAGCTTTGGATGAAGATCAAGAATAATTTATTAAATTACTTTACAAAAGCCTTTACTTTTAAATTTGTATAATTTATAATCTGAATATAGACAGTATTGTCATTCAAAAAAAGAACGGGAATTCCCGTTCTTTTTTATCTAATAGGGTTTAAAAGAAAGGGTAAGGTTTGTTTTATGAAACAGGAAATTAACAGACATGATGTCTTGGAAAAAATTACACCGTTAATTGAAAATACAGCCATGCGTTTCGGGTATATCCCTATTGAAATTGAGTTTGTAAAAGAAAATCACAGGTGGTTTTTAAGAATTTATCTTTATTCTAAAGAAAAAGAGGTTACTCTTGATGATTGTGAAAAAGTTACAAGAAGCCTTTCTGATTTCTTGGATGAACTGATTCCTGTTAAGTATTATTTGGAAGTATCTTCTCCGGGACTTGAAAGAAAGTTTAAATCGGAAAAAGAATTCGTGATTTTTAATGGCAGAAGAATTAGCCTTAAACTGAAAACACCACTGGAAGGTGAAGAAGAAAAAATATTTAAAGGTGAAATTTTGGATTATGACGAAAAAGAAGGTCTAAAATTTTTCAGATTTGATGATGGGAAAGAATTACAAATCCCTAAAAATAATATTCAATCTGCAAAATTATATATTGATTAATAACAAAAATGAAAGGATAACATTATGATTAAAATCGGAACAGCACTTTTTGAAGCTTGTGAAGAACTTGAAAGAGAAAGAGGAATTGCGAAAGACGTATTGATTGCATCTTTGTGCGATGCTATGGTTGCTGCATACAAAAAACATATGCATATTAAGGAAGCAACAAATATTGAAGCAATTCTTGATGAACAATCCGGAGAAATCGGTGTATTCAGAACAAAACTTGTAACAGATGATGTTGAAGATCCTGATACGCAGATTACTCTAAACGATGCCAAAGAAATTGCGGAAGATGTTGAAGTTGGCGATGAAATTAAAATAGAGGTTACTCCGGATCAATTCGGACGTATTGCTGCACAATCCGCAAAACAGGTTATTACACAGCGTATTAGAGAAGCTGAAAGAAATCTTGTTTTACAGGAATTCATGGATAAAAAAGGAACTTTAACAACCGGTATTATACAAAGGGTTGAAAATCGTAATGTAATCGTAAATATCGGTAAAACAGATGCGATTATGCCTCAGAAAGAACAAATTCCAGGCGAGTACTACAAACCAGGAAACAGAATCAGAGTTTTTGTTCTTAATGTAAAAGAAACAACAAGGCTGCCGCAGGTTATAGTATCTCATGCGCATGCTGAAATCGTGAGAGAATTGTTTGAACTTGAAGTTCCAGAAATTGAAGACGGAATCGTTGAAATTAAATCAATTTCACGTGAAGCAGGCTACAGAACAAAAATTGCCGTATGGTCAAATGATCCTGAAGTGGATAGTGTTGGTGCTTGTATCGGACCTCGCGGAAGCAGAATCCAGACAATTGTTTCAGAATTAAAAAATGAAAAAATTGATATTGTAAGATATTCTGAAGACCCTGTAGAATATATTGTTAACGCTTTATCTCCGGCAAGAGTTGTTTCTGTAGATATTCTTGCTGATGATGAATATGCTCACGATGCAATGGTTGTAGTGCCTGATGACCAATTAAGTCTTGCAATCGGCCGCGAAGGTCAAAATGTCAGACTTGCTCATAAACTTACAGGCTGGAAAATTGATATTAAGAGTGTTTCTCAAATGGAAAAAGCTGAAGCTCAAAATATCAGCAATTATGAAGAACCTGAAGAAGAAAATTATGACGATTCTGAAGAAGTTGTTGACGAACTTCAGCAGGAAATCGAAGAAGAAATGAATCAACAGGCTTTTGATGAAGAAGACCTGCAGCAAGATGAAACAGCTGAAGAATCTGATGATATTGAATAATTCTAATTAAATTGCTTAAATATAAGTGGCTGTACGCTTACAGCCACTTTTTTATATCTGTTGACAAAAAAGTTTGAGCGCATATTATATATTTATATGGCTTAAAATACCAAATTAGTATTGTAGTATAAGTAGAAAAAAGGAGAATTAATCTCATGGCTAGAGAAAAGTACGAACGTACCAAACCGCACGTTAACATCGGTACTATTGGACACGTTGACCACGGTAAAACAACATTAACAGCAGCTATTACAGCTGTATTGGCTGCTCAAGGACAAGCTGCTTTGAAAAAATTCGATGAAATCGACGCAGCTCCTGAAGAAAAAGCAAGAGGTATTACCATCTCTACTGCTCACGTAGAATATGAAACAGCAACTAGACACTATGCTCACGTTGACTGCCCGGGCCACGCTGACTATGTTAAAAACATGATTACTGGTGCAGCTCAAATGGACGGCGCTATTCTTGTAGTTGCTGCTACTGACGGTGCTATGCCTCAGACTCGTGAACACATCTTGTTAGCTCGTCAGGTTGGCGTTCCTAACTTGGTTGTATTCTTAAACAAATGCGATATGGTTGACGATCCTGAATTGTTAGAATTGGTTGAAATGGAAGTTCGTGAATTGTTGACTTCTTATGAATTCGACGGTGATAACATTCCGTTCATCCATGGTTCAGCTTTGAAAGCTCTTGAAGCAGCTCAATCAAATACTTCAATTGCTCGCGGTGCTGATAAATGGGTTGACAAAATTTGGGAATTGATGGATGCTATCGATTCTTACTTCCCGACTCCTGTTCGTGATTTGGATAAACCATTCTTGATGCCTGTTGAAGACGTATTCTCTATCACAGGTCGTGGTACAGTTGCTACAGGCCGTGTAGAACGTGGTATCGTTAAAGTTGGTGATGAAGTTGAATTAGTTGGTTTAGGCGAAACTAAGAAAACTACAGTTACAGGTGTTGAAATGTTCAGAAAATCTCTTGACCAAGGTCAAGCAGGTGACAACATCGGTGCTTTATTACGTGGTGTTGATAAAACTCAAATCCAACGTGGTCAAGTACTTGCTAAACCTGGTACAATCCACCCACACACTAAATTCACTGCAAACGTTTACGTATTGACTAAAGAAGAAGGCGGACGTCACACTCCATTCTTCCCTGGTTACAGACCTCAGTTCTACATCAGAACAACTGACGTAACTGGTTCAATTAAATTTGAAGGTCAAATGGTAATGCCTGGTGATAACGTTGTAATGGAAGTTGAATTAATCGCTCCTGTTGCAATCGAAGAAGGTATGAGATTTGCAATCCGTGAAGGCGGCCACACTGTTGGTGCCGGTGTTGTTGACAAAATTATTGAATAATTTTAACAACATAATTATTTTTAAGAAGAGCTTTGATTTTTCAAGGCTCTTTTTATTTAAAATTTTTCTTGTATACATGTCAAAATTTCAAAGGATAAAGGAGTTTCTATGTTAGTGCAACCCATGTCGTACCACAATGATAAAACTTATTTTAGCGGTAAAATAGGTAAATCTACTTTGTTAAAGGCAAAGCAATATTTGTCTAAAGAGGATTATAATTCTTTAAAGCGTGCTCGTTTCGGTAAAAATCCGCTTACAAATATTGAACTTGTAAGAGAAAATATTGTCTACTTTGACGATTTTAACCGTAATCATGCTCAACATAATTTGTTTGCCATTATAACAAATGTGAAAAAGAATTTAACTCCTGTTAAGATTCATTTAGGTGCAGATGACATGCCTCTAGATAAGTTATTTTTTGCAAAACTTTCTAATGCAGTTGTAAAGGCAGAAGATATTTTATCTAAAATAAAACCACAAAAGCGGTAATAAATACCGCTTTTTAAATTTTCCAATATAATTTTTCCCTTTTCCCAAAAATAATCTTGACCTTGACCCCTAAAATATATTTAGCTATTTTGCAATTTGTAGTGTTTGATACTTATTTGTTTCTTTTGATTTTTGTAAGTACTTAACTAAAGATTTTGCAACTAGCTCAGAGCGTTTTTTATTTTCTTTATCCAAGATTTCAAAGTATTCATCAAGTGATGACATAATATATTCAGTATTTTCCATTTCTTTTTCCCCTTTTAAAACTATTATAAACCAATTCCTTTTTATTTCCAATATGTTTAGCTAAGCAGAGCGTCTAAAATTTCAGCATTTTTTACAGCTTTTTTAGAATTTCTTACCTGATTTCTGTACATATATGTTCTGAGAGCTTCTCTGATTAATTCAGAACGTGTACGATTTTCATTTCCCGCAACTTGATCAATTTCGTCTAAAAATCTTTCAGGCATTGATATTAACACTCTTGCCATATTTTTCTCCTTTTTAATTATTCCCTTTGTAAATTCCCCTTGTATTTATATAAAGGAAATTATTAATTAAAAATTGCGTAAAGTGTATATATTTTTTATAAACTTCTTCATAAAACTTAATATATTTAGTTTTAAAACCTTCGTACGTAGTAATTAGCGTCATTCTTTAATTCTGATTTAATTACTGAAAGTTCAGGGATATTTTTTATTTTTGAAAGAATTTTAGCTGTTTTTTCTCTTATTGTGTATTCTTGAATATTTTTAGTTTGTTGTAAAATTTCGATAAGCGAATTCTTTTCAATATATTCAAAGAACTCGCAGATTGTTTCTAAATACCAGTAAAGTTTAAAAACTTCTTTATTAATTTTATATTTTCCGTCTTGAAAATCAAATTTTTTAATCGGTTCTATCAAATCTAAGGTTCTTATGGAAAGCATTTTACAAAATTTATTTGTGAATTTATGGTTATTTTTAAGGTTTTTTATAGCTTCTATTGTATTTCTGCAAATATTTCCGTTAATATCTATGACAGCATCTAAGAGAATTTCAGAGAATTCTTCAAATAGTTCAGGGTTAGATGGTATAAACTCTTTTAGCCTGAATGATACAGCTTCACGTATTTTTCCGTCGCAGCCAGTAAGATTATTAATAAATATTTTAGCTTCTTCTTTAGTATCAATTTTATCGAGCTTAAGTGTTGCAGCTTGTTTTTCAACTATAGAACCGTTTTTTAAAAGTTCTATCAGATAATCATGTGAATATGCATTTTCATATATATTTAAAGCTGTATTAAAATCATTATTATATTTTTCTGTAAGAATATTGTTCAAATTTTGCACCTTCGCTCGTTATATCAATAATATAACATAAACTACAATGATTTTTTAAATGAAAATGGTTTTAATGTATGATATAAATTAAAGATATTAGTTTATAATATGTGTAGGAGAATCGTTATGAAAGAACTTATAGCATTTTTTAAAGATATTTTTATGATAAGTGATGAAAATTCCAAAGTAAAAATTGGATTGTCACAATTTAAAGATGAAAAATCTGTAGAGAAAAAAAAGATTAAAAAAGTTTCAAAAATCCAGAAAGAAGTGAAATTATCTGATTTGATGCGCAGAAGTGCTTAATTAGAATAAAGATATAATTAAATTATAATAAGAAAGGAGCAAGTATGAAAAGATTAAAACTTAAACAGCTGCAATTACATCAAAAGTTTTACGATTTTTGTGTTGACATGTCTACGCACGTAACTTCAACTAGTATAAATAAGCCTTTACAAAGCCAGTTCGGCATGTCTACGCACGTAGTGTCGGGGGGGGGGCATTTTTAAGAACTATCTCAGAACGTTTTGAAAGTTCATTCAAAACATTAGTGTCGGGTCAAGCGGCACGCTTGGGGTTTACGTTAGCAGAGGTTTTAATAACATTAGGGATTATAGGCGTTGTAGCCGCTTTAACAATGCCTGTATTAGTTGCTAATTATAGCAAAAAAGCAGATGTTGCTAAATTGAAAAAAGCTTACACTGTAATAAATCAAGCCTTTAAACTTTCTGAGGTTGATAACGGAGCTTCGGAACACTGGGAAAACGCCTATGATATTGGTGCGGCGGTTTATTTTGAAAAATATTGGCAACATTATTTTCAAGGAGCATCGTTATGTGAGACATATAAAAAATGTGGTTATAATTCAATAACTCCATGGAAATATCTTAATGGTAATGCTAGCGGAACAGTTGCAGATATGTCCGCATCTTCTAATAGTCGAGTTTTATTCTATTCAAATGATGGAATTTTATACGTTATTTTCACTACTTACGGTGATATGCTTGTTCAGTCACCCCATATTTTTATTGATATTAATGGTGGAAAAGCCCCTAATGTATTTGGTAAAGATGTTTTTTCATTTGTCAGGCAAGAAGGTAAAGGTATATATCCTGAAGGATATAATTTGCCTTCTAAATCGATAGATAGTAATTGTTCAAAACAAAATGTTGGAACTTATTGTGCAGCTAAAATTATGCGTGATGGCTGGGAAGTGAAGTATTAATATTCAATACCTTTTCTTGCAGATATGCCTGTGTTCCAGTAGTGTTTTATTGGTTTTATTTCAGATACAAGGTGGGCAATATCTATAATTTCCTGCCTTGCATTTCTGCCTGTAAGTACAATTTCCATTTCTTCAGGCTTGTTTTTTAGAACTTCAAGCATATCATTAATATCAATGAAGCCTAAATCAATTGCAATATTAGCTTCATCGAGAATTATGAGATTGTATTCATCTTTTTTAATTGCTTTTTTTGCAAGTTCCCAGCCTTTTTTTATTTCTTCTGCATCATCTTGAGTTTTGTTGTCTGAATATACAATTCTGTCAAGACCGGCTTGGACAATAGTCAGGTTTTGTGAAATTTCAGGTGACAGATTTCTGAAAGAGTTAAGTTCCCCGTAATCATCTCCGCCCTTTGTAAACATTATAATAAGAACCTTCCAGCAGCGTCCCAAAGCTCTCATTGCGAGTCCGAGTGACGCTGTTGTTTTTCCTTTGCCGTCACCTGTATAAACTTGTATATACCCGTGTTTTGCCCAATTCGGATTTATTAATTTGTTGTTATCGCAATTGTACGTCATTTGTATTTATTATATATTAAAAACATGGATAGTAAAATTGACCTACGGATTAGGGCTAAGAGTATAAGAAAAAATTTAGATATGCAGTCAATAAGTGCTTCTGCCGTTGCTAAAATCAGACAACTTGATTTTTATAAATCGTCAGAAAATATTTTAATATTCTATCCTATGAAAAATGAGGTTAATTTGCTTGAATTGTTGAACGATGACAAGATTTTTTACCTTCCAAAAGTCTGTGGAGATAAACTTTTTGTTTGTCCTTTTCAAAATGGGGATAGACTTGAAAAATCCTGCTTTAACACTGATGAACCATGTACAAATCCTGTAAGCTCCAATATTTTGGATTTAGTATTTCTGCCTGCTCTTATGGCTGACTGTGAAGGTTACAGATTAGGGTATGGCGGCGGTTTCTACGATAGATTTTTATCTGAAAATCCGTCAGTGTTTTCGGTTTTGCCTATCCCAAAAGAGTTATATGTCGCAAAGCTTCCGCGAGAAGATTTTGATATGAAAGCTGATTTTGTCATAAGGGTTTAACATGGTTAAAAGGAGTCCACAATTAAGTGAACCCCTTACAGGTTAGTTAAGGATAGGATGTATTAAGTAAAAATTTATTAGTATTCAGGTTTCCACATTTTTATTTCGCTTTCTTCACCCTGTTTACATGCTTCGTATTCTTGTTCAAGAAGTTTTAATTGGGTTTCAAGTTTTACTTTTTCTTGTTGAATTTGTTTTTCTTGTTCGTTAAGAAGTTTGGCTTCTTGTTTTCCCATTCTTTCTCGTTCTTGATCGTAAAGATTTTTAAAGATCCATTGCTGATACATCATTTGCATATTAGGATCTTGCATTTGCTGCATTTGCATTGCTATCATCGGCTGCATCATACCGAATTTCTGTTGCGCACCGAATAATGCTCCGTTATGAGCATATTGCATATACATCATTTGTCGTCCGAACATTGAACTTGGAGTATTCATCATATCGTTCATTGAAACAGAACCGTCAGCTATATTTGCCGCGTATTGCTGCAAATCTGATAACTTTCTGGTCAGATTCATCAAACGATACTGAAGTTCGTTCTTACGATGAATAATGTCTAATTTTCGGTATGCGAAAATTAATAGACCCATTGTCGTTTCTCCTACCTTTAATTGTTAAACTAACCTTGTAACCTTTTAACCTTACATGAATATAAAAACATGCAACTCCTCGGAATTGCATGTTTTTGATTGTTTTATTAAGTTTTGTTACAAAGTTATCTGTTTTCTTTAGTAATAACTTTGTCAATAAGACCGTATTCTAAGGCTTGTTGCGCTGTTAAGAAGTGGTCGCGTTCACAATCTTCCTTAACTTTTTCGATAGGCTGACCTGAATTTTCTGCAATAATTCCAATCAACATATCTTTCATTCTCAAGATTTCTTTGGCTTCAATTTCAATATCTGTAGCCTGACCTTTAGCACCGCCGAGCGGCTGGTGAATCATTACTCTTGAATTAGGCAGTGCCATTCTTTTCCCTTTTGTTCCCGAACAAAGAAGGAAAGCACCCATTGATGCGGCATCTCCGAGACATATTGTTGATACATCGGATTTAATAAGCTGCATTGTGTCATAAATAGCCATACCTGCAGTGATTACTCCCCCGGGGCTGTTAATATATAACATAATGTCTTTTTCTGAATTTTCGCTGTCTAACAGTAATAACTGTGCAACTACAGAATTTGCAACATCATCGTCAATTTCTGTCCCAAGGAAAATAATTCTTTCTCTCAGCAGTCGTGAGAATATATCAAATGAACGTTCTCCGCGTGATGATGCTTCTATAACCGTGGGTACGTAACCCATTATTTTCATATAAGTTTCTTGATCCATTTTTCTCTCCTATATAATATATATATTATATTACAAAAATAAAATCCATCCTATTAAAGAATTAGATTAAAATGTTAATAAATGTAAAGAATTATCTTCTTGTTGAAATCAGACCTTTTATTAATTGTTTATATATACAAGAGCAGTAAAAATAAGAGGACAAGAGAGATGGCAATTTCTAATATTCATGAAACATTGTTACTTTATACAAAACAAAAATCATTGATTAACGATAAATTGTCAACTAACATGATGAATTTATTGAGTGCGTCAAAGCAAACAGCTGAAAATCAAGCTAAATACAACGATAACATGGATAATATTTATTATAATTATTATGAAGATGATCCGGAAACTTATGAATTGCTCACAGAACAGCTAGAACAAGATCATGAGTTGGAATTGGCAAATTTAAATTCTTGGGAGCAAGAACTTGAATTAGAAAAAAATAATTTAGAAACACAGTTGAATGAAATTAATACATTTGAATCAACTTGGACTAAGTTATTACAAACGAATATTAAAAGTGACTTTTCATACGGAGGTGTCCAACAGTAACGCAGCACAATTTAATAGCAAATTTCAAAAAAGCAGCTTTAAAGCTGCTTTTTTGTTGTATCATAAAATTATGCTGAAAAACGGAGAAAAACTCGGAGCTTTTATTGTTCCTACGGGAATTGGAGCATCAATAGGCGGATATGCAGGAGATGCAAGCCCTTATGCTGCAAGATTTTCAGAAGTATCAAAACTAATCGTAAATCCCAATGTTGTCAATGCCGGATGTTTTTCCGGGATTAACAAAAACATGTTTTATGTTGAGGGGTATTCTATAGATGAATTTTTTAAAGGCAATCTGAGATTAATCCCGTCTGTTAAAAATAAAATAGGTGTTGTGTTTGATAAAGCTATTCCTCAAGATGTTTTAAATATTCATATTAACACAATGAATGCCGTTAAATGCGTTTATGGTATAGATATTCCGCATTGGGTAATTACAGATGATGAGGTTGGGGTTGATTTTGCATTAGAAGACAGCGGAATTTCAACAGGAAGTGTTAAAAATATTGAAACTCTGCTTTCAGCCTCAAAGGAACTTATTAATAGAGGATGTAATGCTATTGCGCTTGTTTGCTTGTTTGATGAACCTGAGGATGATAATCCGCAATACAGTCAGGGGATAGGAACAGATCCTGTAGGCGGAGTGGAAGCTGTTCTTTCGCATTATATTTCTAAGGAATTGAAAGTTCCCTGTGCTCATTCTCCTGCGTTTGCAGATTATAATATTTATCCTGATTTGGTTGACGGACGTGCAGCTTCTGAATATATAACTCCTACATTTTTGCCTTGTATTCTTTTAGGTTTAAGTAATGCCCCCCTTTTATCTTCAAAAGAAGGAATTTCTGTTTCCGATCTTGATTATCTTGTTATGCCTTATGACGCTTTAGGGTCTGCTCCTGTGTTTGAGGCTGTTAAAAGAGGAATTAAAGTATTTGCTGTAAAGGAAAATGTAACTGCGTTAAATATAACTTCTGAAAAAATCAGTAAATCCATAATTGAAATGCCTGATTATAATACGTGTTTAGAATACATTGTTAACAATTATTAATGATATTTTGTAAATTATTAAAGATTTTTTTGCGAATTACCGATATTTCCACTATCGACTATTTAGATTTATGTGTGTAAAAAAAGAAAGGCGGTAAAAATGGTTGATAAAACTCCACAAGTCGGGGGGGGGGCACCCTTATCCGGTCAACAATTCAGTACAAAAGGTGTTAAACTTTCTGATTTGAAAAATCAGAATAAGCTTTTGTTTGACTATTTTAAACAATCAGGACTTAATGAAAATTCGTATGTTTATTCCACAGATATTGAAAAATTGAAAGAAGCATATGATGAAGACGATAATGGTAAATTGTCAAAAAAAGAGGCCCGTGCAATTTTTGGAGAAGATGTTTCAAGACGTGATATAAAAAAGGCAATAAAAACTCTTGATTTGATTGCCCAAACTGATTTACAAGGAAAAGGTACTTTTCCTGTAAAAGTGAGTGAGCATGAAACAGAATATTATACAGAAAATAATTTTTTACAAAGTTCTGTTTATGATGATAATGAAAAACAAATTAAAACCTTATATGGTGAAAATAAGCAATTGAGAGCTCAAATTGTTGATAAAAAGAATGAAGATGGAACAACAACACGTGCTTCTTTTCTGATAAATGAATATAACGATGACGGCACTCTTTATAGCTGTCAGGAAAAAAATTATGGAGAAAATGATTCTTTTGACGAAACTACTATAACATACTTAAATGGAGATCAAAATAAACCTTCAAAAATAGAACACAATGTCAATGGTAATAAAAAAGTTACAAATATTGAATATAATAACGAAGGTAAAAAAATGCGCAGTGTAACTGTTGCCAACGGACAAAAGGCAGAAGTTGTATATGATGAGCAGGAAAGACCTTTTAAACAGTTTGAATCCCCATTAGGTTCTGACAATATTACTATTCGAGAATATAAATATAATGGAGTCGGTACATCTCCAGCAGAAGTATTAACTACTAACCCTGACGGAACACAGGAAAATACTGTGTATGGTGAAGATGGTAAATTTATGTACAAAGAACAAATTGTAAAACTTAATCCTGAAGATTTAAAGCCTAAGGAAGAAAAAGCTGCTGCTAAGAAAAATGTATCAGCAAAAGTGCATGTTCCCGATAATTGGGGTAATATTCCGACAAGTTTCAGGCATGCATCAGGTATAACAGAGACTAAAGATGCTGATGCTGCATTAAAGGCATTGTTGAATGCTCGAAATATTAAAGAAACAGAGGTTGATGCTGATAAATTGAAAGCAGATTTGATAAAATATAACCCAAGCTTATTTAATAAAGACGGCAAAGTGAAAGATAATGCAAAATGGGATAGATTAGATTTGCCAAAAGATATTAAAGCTCAGTATGGAAAAGCTGAAGCTGCGCAAAATGAAGATAAAACGTCTGCACCAAGTGGTTACGTTCCGATAGACAGTTCTTTAAAAGGTATTCCTGACCCAAAAGAAAGATTCCTTAACCAACGGAATGTTGCTGAGTTTGCAGGTGCAGAACGTCCTGTAGAAACACCTAATGCAAAGCCTAAAGCTGATGTGCCTGCTCAAGAACATAATAAATTGCTTGCAGAACAAACTAAAGTTCAAAAAGCAATTCCGGAATTAGCAGGACAGGTTACTGTAACGCAAAATAAAGATGGAAAATATGTCTATAAACCTATTACAGGTGTTCTTGCCGGAAGAGAATACGAATCGGTTGATGCTCTAAGAGCAGCATTAGATTTAGCTAATCAGGGGATATATTTCCCGAAAAATGAATAAACAATATTTTAAGTTAAAGCGTCTGAATTTCTCAGACGCTTTTTAATTCAGGTAAATTTTTAAGTTTATAAAATAATTCTGATGCTGTTTTAAAATTTTCAGGATTTGAGCTTACATAAAATTTTTCATATTCAAACTTATTATTTAACAAGTTATTTTTTTCTAAGTCCTGTTTTATATTTTGTGCAAAATATAATGCAGGATCAATAAATTTATCTTCCGGCATGAATTTTTTTAATATCCCGGTTAAATAAGGATAATGTGTGCACGCTAGCACAATTTTATCAGGATTAAACTCTTTCATTACATCTAAGATTTCTTGAACCTGCATAATGCTTTGCGGTTGATTAATCCTGTGTTCTTCTACAATTCTCACCCAATTTGGAGCTGCCAGTTCAAATACTTCCATATTTGCATTATATTTTTTTATTTCTTTGGAATATGTATGAGATTTGATTGTTGCAGGGGTAGCGATTACTCCGAGTTTGTTCACGTTATTCAATTTCGCAAGTGTCGAACAAACTGATTGAATTATCGGGTAAATTTTAAAGCTGTAATTATCTTTTAGCTTTTCATAAGTAATTGCTGACGTTGTATTGCAAGCCATAACAACAGCTTTTGCCTGTTTCGCTTCAAAAAATCGGAAGATTTTATCAGCAAATTCAATTAATTGTTCTTCTGTTTTTTCTCCGTAAGGCATATTTTTAGTATCGCCAAAGTATAGGTAGTTCTCATCAGGCAAAAGTTTTTTTACTTTTGCAAATACTGTCAGACCGCCTACGCCTGAATCAAAAAATGCTATCGGTTGTTTATTTGTATTGCTTAAAATAGTTCTCTACTCCGTCTGCTATTGCTTTTGCAGTTGCCTGCTTTCTTTTTTCTCCAACCAGCTGTTCTCTTTCTCCGCTGTTTGAGATAAATCCAATTTCGACTAAAATTGCCGGCACTGTAGTATGATTTATAACATAAAATTTAGATTTAAACAATCCGCGATTAGGTGATTGTATTGCACTCGCAAGTGATGAATGTACAGTTTGTGCAAGTGCAGTGCTTTCTTGGTGGTAATAATGTGTTTCAACACCTGTAATTTCCGGTCGTACGCTTGAATTTACATGGATACTTACAAATATGTCAGGAGAATTGTCTTCACTGATTTTTACTCTTTCCTGCAGAGATACGTATGTATCATCAGGTCTTGTCATTACAACCTGATAGCCTTTTTGTTTAAGCAATTTTTCTACACGTTTTGAAACATCAAGAGTTATATCTTTTTCATAAATTCCATCGCAAGTTGCTCCCACATCAGTACCGCCGTGACCGGCATCTATTACAATAATTTCTTTCCCGTTGGAAGAATGCTTTTTATTATTTAACGGGTTAAAAATAATAGCCGGTGGAGTTGATGTTTTCTTTTTGGCTTCTTTTATTTTAACCTTTATACTTCTTCCGTCAGCACCTAAATATGTGCTGACCATAGCATCCTGATTAAGTGGGATTGTTAGTTTTAACCCGATTTTCGGCATTAAAGATATATTAGCATTTGCGAAAAGAGTGTTTTGATATGCTGCTTTAAAATTTTCATCATGGTATTTGGATACATTATAAAGGTATAATATTATTTTATCCTGATATCGGTCTATACCGTGAACAACCGGCGCATCAAATTTAAGAATCATAGATTCGGTTAAAGAATCGTTTTTTTCTTTAATGTACGCAATCGCATTGCTGCTGCTGTCAAATAAGGTAGAGTTATTTGTTTTTTTGTAATTAGCAATAATTAATGATTGGTTGTCTGCAGAATATATAGGTATATAATCTCCGACTTCTTCCGTAGTGATTACAATTCTCGCTTTATTTACTGAAAACTGACCGACTTTTACAGTTTCTGTTTCACTTATTCTGAATTCTTTGTTTCTGATTTTCATATCAACAAGTGTATTGGGCAGGTCATAAATAATTCTTGAAGGATTTGTTAAAATCATTGGTTTTTCAATTGTAACGCCGCCAAATCCGTTGATTAATATCCCGTTTGGTTTGGTTGTAATATTATTAAGATAATATTTAGTATTAAGCTTAAGTTCTTTTTTTGCCATTATCTGTTCAGCTTGAGTATTAAAGGCATCTTGAATTTGGTTTACGATAGTATCACTGTTTTGGGAAACAGGCATCATTATTGTCAGATATTCATAAAAATCACTTGATGAAGAATGCTCATCTCTAAAAGTATTATGGAAATAATCATTGTCGCACATTTTTCCATTTTTTAATTTGATAATAAGATTATTTTTAATTCTTAAAAATTTAATATTATCAGGGTTAAAGTCATTCTCAAAATACATTACAACTCTTACAACATTTGGATTTGTGGAGAACTGGTTGATTTTTATTTCTTTAATCCCGCCGCTTTGGAATTTCCAATTTTGTTTTGGAAATGTAATTATTGATGAATCAATATCGAAATATGCCCTTGACGGGTTTTGCATTTTAATTAATTTTACATTTTGTAACACAGATCCTGATAGAGTATCCTGACCTGTTAATACAATTAATGAATTAGAAGTATCAAAATTTGCGGATGTAAATTTGTACAACTCCTCGGCGCAAGTTTTTTGGACAAATGTAAAAATAGTAATAATAAATAGTGTAAATAATATAAATATTTTTTTCATAGATAACTCTCGTTCATTATTAATTATATAACGGGTAAGAAAAGCTATCAAATTGTAACAATTTTATTCATCAAGTAAATGGTTTTTTAATGCAATATAAACAGCATTTGTTCTGTTTTTTGCGCACAATTTTCTTATTATAGAGCTGATATGTGCTTTAACTGTATGAATACTGATAAAAACATTTTTGCTAATTTGTTTATTATCGTAGCCCAATGTAATTAATTTTAAAATAGTCATTTCTCTATCTGTTAATTTTTCCATAAAATCTATCCTCTTTGAAAGAGAATAGCATGCAGAAATAAAAAAAGATTAATGATATTGCCGTTTTTATTTTTTTTTATAAAAAACTTGAAAATAAATCTTTTTTTGTTAATATATAATTTGTAAACCCTATTATGCGTGTGTAGCTCAGTTGGATAGAGTGTTTGGCTACGAACCAAAAGGTCGGGGGTTCGAATCCCTCCACGCGTAAGATACAGCCCTTGGATATTTCCAAAGGGCTGTATCTTTTGAATATGGGATTTGAACATGCACAAAGTGCAAGAGTGTAATTTAACGGGAGATTTTATCTGCACGCATAAAAAGATTATTCGGCAAAGTTGGCTTTGTGTTTAAGTTTTAGCAGTCGGAAGTAATCGTTTTATATGTTACAAAATGGTCTTTTGATGGTCATCATTGTCCGATTACTGTCCAAGAATTGACTTAAATTTTCTATTTTAAAACCAATGTTATAGTCTATTTCGCCCTCACAATCTAACTTGTACGGCTAAAACGATTATTTGACATTTTAAGTAAATAAAGTCCGGTTGGGTTAAAATTTTTAAAAGAATATATTAATTTTTCGTTTGCATTAATTTTGTATAATAATCATTCATAAAATTTTTGTTTATTTGTCTTGCGGAATTAAGCATTCCTTTTAAACTCATTATTTCTTTGTCTGTTTTATTTTCTTTATGTTTCAAAATGTAAATTTTATGTTGGAGTTTATTTGGTACTAACAATTTATTATCTGGAGAAATTACAGTTCCTGTAGTTTTTTTATATTGATTCTCATTAAACGTTTTTGTTTTTTTCTTATTTATTGAAAGTCCTTCACTGTTTAATCTATTAACAACATAATCTTTAAAAGATTGTGGGATTGGTTGCTCACTAGAAAATGTCAAATCATCAACAAAAAGAGTCATTAATATACCATAGGATTTTGCTTTTTTATAAATATCATTAAAGGTTTTCTTATAAGCCCAATATGTCAACAACTGACTTGAAGGTGCTCCGGTCGGTAAATGGTTATCATATGTTAAAATACTGGTTAATAGACTAGCTATATCAGCTTCCATTTGTAAATCATATAGTAAGAATTGAAAAACTTTTTGTTTTCTTGAATTTGGAAAAAACTTTTCAATATCGCTACAAAAGAAATATTTTCCATTTATATGAGCTCTTCCATTATCGACGTAACAACTTCCTTTTATTCCTGCTTTTACAAATTCTGGGACTTCTATTCTTTGTAATAAATCATTAAATCTTTTATGAAATTTTTTTAAATGATCTTTAGGTTCTTCAATTTTTCTTTTTTTAGGTTTATTTTTATCTTGTATATTATAAATTTTGTAATTTGATTGGTCTAAGGTTAACTTTTCAAGCAAATTATATTTTTGGACATAGAACATTTCTAAAAGTTTTTTTCTGCTTTTTAATTGATATAATGGACTCTTTTCTATTGAATACGTTTTATTCTTGATTGTTTCCAAGTGTTTTATCCTCTAGAGCTCTTAGTAACATTAGCATTTGATTTCTGATAATATTTTTAAAAGGTCCTCTTTGTGAATCTAATTCTTCAGAAAAAAACAACAATGCTGAGGGTGTTGTATTAAAGAATTCCGCATATTTTTCAATTAAATCCATTGAAGGCTTTTTGTTTCCTTTTTCAATATCAGAAATATATCCTGCTGAAACTTGAATTTTATCTGCTAAATCTTTAATTTTAGTACCATGAAATGTTCTTATCAATCTTAGTGCTTCATTTAATTTTGACATTTTCGTTTCCTTTTGCATCAAAAAAGAGGAAGTGTTTTAGCTAAAGTATTTCTCAATTATAATAAGAATAATTCTTACTACGAGCCATACCCACTTTGGTGGTTTTTTAATACTCATATAGAGCCTCCTTTCATATTTCACCTGACACATTCAGGTCTGCTCCTTTTATGAAAGGTTGTAAGAAGTGAACACCAAAGTATAGCATCTCCCTCTAATTTTACTGCCAGCGATTTGCTCCTCGCTGGCTGAGTACGCCTATAATTCTATTATGCTGTTCTGTATCTTAAGCAATAATTCTTTTACCATAACTGTATTATTAATAATTATTAGTTATCAATAATATTTATTACTTAATATTTATTATCGACGTCCCCGGTGTTTGAACCGACTATTGTCAATGTTCGCAAACCAATTTCTTGGTTTTATTCTATTTGGAGCATTTGACTCCTTACATGACTATTATAAAAAATAAAAAATTTCTGTCAAGGATATTTCTCTACTAGTGAAAATAATTCACTATATGCTGTATTATTTCACTCCATTAAGATTATACGAAATTAATTAATGCAGATAAATATAGCTATAATTATGTTCTAATGATACAAAAGAAGGAAAAAAGGAACACCTTTCCGACTTTAGAGTTAATCTGTATGTATGGACGATTATATAAGTATTAATAAAATTGCAGAATTAAAAGGCTTAAAAAGTACACGTTCAATAAGACTTGCAATTAACCAAGGTAAGTATATTGCAAGAGAAGTTGAAGTAAGAGGCGGGAAATCGTATGAAATTCTTTATTCTTCATTAGAACCTGAGATACAAGATAGATTAGATGAAGAAGAATTAAAAACAACAGCAATTGTTCCGTTTGAAAACAAGGTGAATTTTGTATCAGAAAATGCAAGATTAACAGCACTTGCAAGAGTGGATATAGTAACTGCCTTATATAATCTCCGTAAAAGATATTCGACTAAAAAAGAGGCTGATTCAGTATTTTTAGATTTATACAATAGCGGAATGTATTTACCACAAATATATAAGTTTGTAGGTTCAATTTCTATAGGTACACTTCATCGTTGGGTAAAGACATTTGAAAATTATGGAACGGACGGACTTCTACAAAAACGCAAAACTAATAAACAAGGTGAATATAATACGATTTTGAATGAGGAAATGAAACAGATATTTTTGAAATATTTGTTACACCCGAATAAATTTAGTATCGGAAAAGCTATAAATTTAACAAAACATATTCTTGAAAAGCGAGGATATGAAAATATTCCTTGTAATCTAACATTCAGAAGATTTGCGGAGAATTTTAAGAAAAACAATTATTCAAAGTGGATTTTATTTAGAGAAGGTGAAAAAGCATATCACGATAAAATTGAGCCATATATAGAACGAGATATTTCTAAAATTGAAGTAGGAGATGTTTTTATAGCTGATGGACATGTTCTTAATTTTCAAATAATGAATCCATTTACAGGAAAGCCGACCAGAGCAACTTTGGTCGGCTTTTTAGATTGGAAATCAACAGCATTAGTCGGATATGAAATTATGATGAGTGAAAATACTCAATGCATAGCAAGTGCATTAAGAAATTCTATTTTAAATCTTGGTCTGATTCCGAAGGTAGTTTATCAAGATAACGGAAAAGCATTTAAAGCAAAATATTTCCAAAATATAGATTTTGACGAAGCGGGATTTAATGGGATTTATGCAAAACTTGGAATAAAATCAGTTTTTGCAAAACCATATAATGCAAGAGCAAAAGTTATTGAAAGATTCTTCCTTGAATTTCAAGAAGAGTTTGAAAAAATGATGACAAGTTATATAGGGACAAGTGTTGAAAATAAACCGGCTTGGATGAAACGAGGAGAAAAACTTCATAAAGATATGCATAATAAGTTAACAAAAAACTATATTCCAACTATTCAAGAAACAATAAAATTTATAGATTGCTGGCTAGATTACCATAATTCAAAACCTTGTCCTAATAACCGTTCAAAAACTATTCAAGAGATGTTAAATGATGCTTTAAAAGAGAATATTGATAAAAGTATTTTGAACGACCTTATGTTGAAAACAGAAGCAAGGACAATAAATAAACATGGAATAACATTTCTAGGAATGCATTATAGGAGTGATTATTTATTGGATTTAAGAGAAAAAGTATTTATAAAATACAGTTTGTTTGACCTTTCAAAAGTCATTGTGTATTCAATAAAAGGTGAATTTTTATGTATCGCAAGACAAGTTGAAAAAGTTCATCCAATGGCAAATCATTTGGGAACAGTAAAAGATATGGAACAATTTAAGCAACAAATACAAAAACAGCAACGCAGATTTAAGAGAGTGAAAAAAGAGTTCTTAAAGTATTTTCCTAAAGAAAAAGCAGAGGCTATAGAGATTGAACAGGAAGAAGTTATTGAAATTGAAAAATTTGAACAGACTAAAACACCATTAAAACGCAAATTAAACTTTCGGGAACAGCAAATGAATGTCCCAGTATTTAATGCTGATTATGAAAAATATGAATGGTTAATGAAATACGGCTGCACTAATCCCGAACAACGGAAGTGGCTTGAAAAGTATTTAAACAGTGATGAATATAACAATTTATACGGAGCATAAAAATGAATAAAGTATTTGTAAGAACCAAAAATGTCAAAAACTTTGTATCATTAATGGAGGAGGTAAAACAACTACCTAATAATATACCTAAAATTATTCTTGTTTATGGAGAGTATGGACTTGGGAAATCAGAAACAATAAAGTGGTGGACTTTTAAAAATGATTGCGTATATGTAAGAGCAAACCAAGGTATGACAAGTCGGTGGTTGTTATCTGAAATTGCAGAAGAATTAGGAGAAGAACCGTTTTGGCATATTCAGGAAACTTTTAATTTAATAGAGAAGAAACTTAAAGAAAATCCAAAACCTATAATAATTGATGAAGTAGATTACTTGCTTGAAAGAAATACAATAGAAACACTGAGAGATTTGTATGATACAACTTCTTGTCCTTTAGTTCTTGTTGGAATGGGCAACATTGATAAAAAACTTTCAAGATATCCTCATATTATAGACAGGATTTATAAGTCATTTAAGTTTGAACGATATGATTTTGAAGATGTGAAACAGATCTTGAATGAATTAACGCAAATCCCTTTTACACCTGATGGTATAGAATATCTTGCAACAAGAGTTAACCAATTTAGACAAATTGTTAAATTGATAAATAAAATAGAAAAACTTGCTATTACAAATCAATTAAAACAGATTGATGAAAATATTTTAAGGAAACTGCTATATGGAAGAACAAATATTGAAACTTTGCAAAAGGCTCAACAAATTTACGCTTGAAAATTTAGAAATTTTATCTGAAATCCCTAAAGCAGAACTTTTACCGATATTGTCAAAATTTGTTGATGAAAATAAATTAATAAAGCAAGAAAATGAATATTTGTTTCAAAAAAGTAAACTTTCAGTTCAAAAATATTCTATATTTAAAACATACCCTGCAATAATAAATGATATTGTATTAAGGTGTTTTTGTGAAAACATAAATTCGATAAAAGCATCTAATATTGCAAATATTGGTGAAAACCAAATTCAAAGCTTTTATACAATATTCAGAACTTTGATTTACCAAAGGCAAAAACAAAAATTAGATTTCTACTATCTAAAATCTCCACAAAAAGCACGTCATAGAAAGTTTTTTAATCAAGAAGTATATTTATACTTATACTGCAATCAAATTTTTGTATCTGAAAATCTTTTAAAATCATCTGAGGATAAAACCTTTTCTCTAGAACAAAAAGCAAAGTTTACAACTATTTATTGCTATCTTTCAAGGAATTTAACACATAATAAAATGGCTAGTAATTTGAACTGTAAAATAGCAGAAACCTTATGGCGAAGAAAAAGAGAGTTTAAGGATTTGTATTATGACTTAAAACTATTAGCAGGATTTTAGCAATAGAACTTCATAAACTTTTCCCCCGATTTTATTTTTTTTGTTGTATTCCTTTGGTAACGAGTGTTTTGGAGTTTTTATGCTTATTTCTCGAAAATATTTTTTTAAGTATAGAGCGGATTTTGAAGTTTACTTGCGGGGAAATTTCCCCGACTGCAAATTGTTACCTATTTATTATTCTGTAGAAGTAAATATAATAAAATTTGGTAGCTATTATATACAAATACAAATTTCGTCAAGACCACTTCATATTTCTTCGTAAAAAACAGGACAAATATTTGTCTTTTTTATAAAGCAAATAGATAAAGTGTTTGAGGGAGATTTTGTAAAAATAGCATTTTTAAAAAATCTTATTATTACTGCATTTTAGCTTTTAAAATTGTCACAAATTTTATGTCGGAATGTTAAGTGGGCTTTAAAAGAGATTTTAATAACGCTAAAATAAGGATATTTATGAAAGAAACCTTATACTTTTATGAAACCGATAAAATATTGGCAGAACGAAACAAAAAGTATATTAATTAAGAGGAAAAAGTGAAAAAAGATAAATATTATGCGATTGCAGAAAATATGTATGTTGAAAAATTTATTACAGTTGCAGAAATTGCAAGAAGAATAGGTGTACACGAAAGAACTATAAAACGTTGGAAAAAAGACGGAGATTGGTCTGGTAAAAGAAAAGAATTTATTGAACATTTTAGTCTTTCCAAAGAAGATACATTTATACAAGCCAAATTTATGCTTCAAAGTTTTAATGTTGATCTACAGAATAATCACAACATAGAGCCTTCCAGAATATATAAATTTACAAACTTACTTGAAAGTGTTGTAAGAAAAGAAAAAGAACCGATGAATATTGAAAGTTTTATTCGAACAATAGAAAAAAGGACAAATATAGATAAAGACATTATTGATAAAATTGTAGAGAATTTGACGGATAGTGATTAATTATCTATAGCTTTTCAATATACCAATTAGAAATTCCAAAATGATTGAAATTCCATTGTAATTGGAAGTAGAAATTGTATTCCATAGAATTATCATCTTTAAAATTGTAAGAATATTTATTTAACCGTGTTCTGCGATAACTTTCAAAAGCTATTCTGATTTCTTTTGCAAACTTTTTTCTAAATTCAGGATAAGTTATTTCTAAAGTTTCTCTTGTAAGCTTATTTTTCAAAATCATCTTCAAATCCTCTTATGCTATCAAGTTCTATATTGTATCTTTTGCCTTGTTTATCAGCACAAGTCGCGTAATCTACCTCTACATCAGCAAACTTATTTTTCCATATACAAATCAGTAATCCGATTTCTTGTGTTTTTAAATTCAAAACCTTTGTTCCATAAAGTGCATAGTCTTTTTCTGTCATTATTTATTCCTTTCAAGCATTAAATCTGAATAGATTTCATCAGACTTTTGTGGGTCTATTAAAAACTCTTTCATAAACACAAATCTTTCTCCGCAAGCGTTTTCACAAATTACAGTGTCGAAGTTATAGAAACCAATTACTTTGTAATACTCATTATCAGAGTTTTTAAAGCCTTTAATCTTTTTAAGTTTGTATTTTTTACCTGTTTCAATCATTGCTACCTCTTATCATCAATGACATTCATCACTCTTAACAATTTAAATATCAAGTAAATTAATTTAATATGTATCATCAAGACACAGATTATTGAAATAAAAATACTTGCAAAATTTTTTTTCAATATTATCTTATTTATATGAAGATTTTGTTTTTGCACAGAAATTTCCCGGGGCAATTTAAATTTTTAGCATTGGCTCTTGCAAAAGATCCTGCTAATGAAGTTTGTTTTTTGACGAATAATACTGCGACAAAAACTACGGCAAAAATAAAAAAAATTATTTATAAATTAAAACGTGATGTTCCGAAAGATTGCCATAAATATTTAAGGTTTTATGAAGATGCAATAATTCACGGGCAGTCAGCGGCTGAAATTTTAATCCAAATGAAGAATCAGGGATATAAACCTGATATCATTTATGGACATACTTGGGGAACTACTCTGTTTGTTAAAGATATCTTTCCTGATGTTCCGCTGATTTGTTATTTTGAATGGTATTATAATGCTGAAGGAGCAGATGTCGGGTTTGACGGGAAACCTATAGATATTGACACGAGAGCAAAATTAAGGTGCAAAAATTCACATCTTTTATTGGATTTAGTAAACTGTGATTATGGAATATCTCCGACAGAATGGCAAAAATCTCAATTCCCGAAAGAATTTCAGCATAAAATTCGTGTAATATATGAAGGAATTGATACAGAAATATGTTCTCCTGATGAAAATGCCGAATTTAAATTTAAAGGAAAAGTATTTACAAGAAAAGATGAAGTTTTAACCTATGCGACACGCGGTATGGAAGAATACAGAGGTTTTCCTGAATTTATGAGGGCTGTTGAAAAATTACAGAAGGCAAGACCTGATTTGCAGGTTATAATTGGCGGAGAAGACAGAGTTTGTTACGGACGACGTTTAATAAATGATACTTTTAAACAAAAAATGTTGAGAGAACTGGATTTAGATTTATCTAGAATTCATTTTGTCGGGAATTTATCTTATCCTGAATATATAAAACTGCTGCAGGTTTCAAGGTGCCATGTTTATTTGACTTATCCATTTGTTTTGTCGTGGTCGCTACTTGAAGCTATGTCTGTCGGCTGTTGTATTGTTACATCAGATACGGCACCGGTAAAAGAGGTGATACAAGATAGTTTCAATGGTATTTTAACAGATTTTTATAATATAGATTTACTTGCACAAAAAATAAATTCTGTTCTTGAAGAGCCTGAAAAGTATTCAAATATACGAATTTCAGCTAGGGAAACAATAATAGAAAAATACGAATTACAAAAATTGTTAAAAGAACAGATTAATTTCTTAAATAGCTGCAAAATAACAGCTTGACAATGTTTTAGGTATATAGTATCGTGTACGAGAATATACTTCAAAAAAATATAGACCTTTGGGTAATAGACATATATTTTGTTTGAAGTATTTTTGAATAATGGGTAAGAAGTAGAATGGAATGTTTATTATTTCAGGTCTCATTATATGAACTTATAGGTTCTAGTCAAAAATAAAAAATATTATATTCTATTTAAAATTGGGTTAATGAAGAAGTGATGAAAAAAGTTTCAAAAAGAAATATATGGACAATATTTTTAATAACATTAATATATATATTAATAAGTTTTTTTGACTCTTATAAGAACAACACTATTCAAGAACCAACTACAGCTACTTTCCTTCACTACAAAATAAGTGGAACATTAATATTCTTAATCGCTGGTGGGTTGAAACTATTTTTTTTACTTATTCTTTTTCTCTATTTAGTATATATTATAATGTATATAATTCTATTTTTAGGTAAAAAAAATATTGTTACATTTAATAATATATTTATTAGTATTCTTTTTCTAGTAAATATACTTATTTCAATTATTTTATCTAATTTAACTATTGGGCAAATTTATGTTTTCTCATTCCAGTTTATAGATGCATTGATATTTTGGAATATTATTTTGATTTCAGATTTATTCTTACCAATGATTCTAATTTTAATTTATAAACTAACTAACAAGGAGTAGTGTATGTTCAATGATGAAATTTATCTTAGGTTAGCAGAAATTATTTACCATAATGATTATACTATTGTGGATAATTATCAACAGGTGATTATCACAGGTTTGACTAATGCCAATGGATATTATATTGATAATGGTTTCACCTGTGCTGCATATAAAAACGGGAATAAAATAATAATATCCTTTAGAGGAACAGACCCTGAAGTTTCCGATTATCTAGAAGATATCGCAATTATTAGAAATTCTATTCCAGCAAACTATTTCCATAAAGCTGAAAATTTTTATAACCAAATTATAGAATATTATAATGCTATAGGAGAAGATGTAGAAATAGAATTTACAGGGCATTCCTTAGGTGGAGCAATTGCTCAGTTAATGGGTGCTAAATATGGTAATAAAACTGTGACTTTTAATGCTCCTGGAATGCTTAATTTATTAGAGCAAATAGATTGCTCAATTACATCAACCTATAATAATATTACGAACTATTCTGTATTAAATGACTATGTTGGGAATTTTCAAGCACATGTAGGTTATACATATTATATTCCTCCAATCCCAATTAATGATGACCCAAAAATCGATACTCATAATGGAATTTTTTCATATTCAGAAGAAACGCATGGCAATATAATTGCTAAAATACCAGGTTTTTCAACAGAACATGCATTTGCACTATGGTATTATGACCGCAATAATCACTTAGCAACAGATACTCTAAAAAATGTTATACCTGTCGAATTTGACGAAAAAGACTTAGAGAATGCTGTATTATTAGTAGAAGAATATATCGGGTCTACACAAAATCTAACACAACAATTAAATTATTTAGCTGGTAATAAGAGTTACAGTATAGGCTCAAAATATGATGATTTGTTATTAGGACAAGAAGTTGCAGATAAGCTTTGGGGTAATGACGGAGATGACACTTTATATGGATATGATGGTAACGATACAATATATAGTGTTGAAGGGAATGATGTCTTAATTGGCGGTAAAGGCAATGATGATTTACGAGGAAGTCAAGGCTTTGACACATATATATTCTATACAGGTGATGGGAATGATGTTATTAAAGAAACTAATCAGTATAGACCTTCTGTTAAAGGTATAAGTTACTATTTAAGACGCGGTCAAATTCAAGTTGACGGAGCAATATTAACCGGCGGGACTTGGGATGAAACGACTCAAACTTATGTTGGTTATCAAAGCGGCATAACTTACAGTTGGAGCGGTGTGGATAATACACAAATGATTATAAATTACGGGAATGGGGACACTATTAAAATTGCCAACTTTGATAATGGCGATTTGGGATTGTTTTTTGACAGAGAAATTATTACGGATAAAGATGATATACCCGATCGCTTAACAAGAATGAAACAAGTGTATGCGGATTTACAGGCAAATAATATTTGTAATGCCTATAATTAAAGATAAATTATATGTACAAATAACAGAGTCATTATTCTGATTTTAAGCATAATGAAAGCGTTTTATGTTATTCATAGTTTCTATTTCATGCAAGGCATAGTGAGCCAGATCAGAGTAAAAAGGTTATAACCTTATACCATTGGCCGCCCCATTTATTAAATTTGACCCTACAGGGTCTTTTTTATTAGGTATAATGCTCGTTTCGAGGGTTCTAACCTTAGAATTTCCCCCAATATTTATTTGGCTGATTAAATCAGATAGAAACAATAAAAGAAAAATATGAAAAAATTATTAAAAGAGCAGATTAATTTCTTAAATAGCTGTAAAATAAGAGCTTGACAATGTTTTAGGTATATAGTATCGTGTACGAGAATATACTTCAAAAAAAATATAGACCTTTGGGTAATAGACATATATTTTATTTGAAGTATGTTTGAATAATGGGTAAGAAGTAGAATGGAATGTTTATTATTTTAGGTGCAAAAATGTGAACTTATAAATTCTAGTCATGACATAAAATATAGTTTATTCTATTTTAAATTGGGTTAATGAATAAGTGATGAAAAATGTGAAAATATTTATTTTTTTTATATTAATTTTATTAGGGGCAATTATGATTATAACTAATAACAAAACTTATGGAAATAATAGTTTCATTAGTAAGAAGTATAATTTTAAATTATTGCCACAAATGCATAGTCAAAGAAGTGTTGGAGCCTCTCTTACATTACTGAAAGATGGTAGAGTTTTAATTACAGGAGGCATGAAAGACAGTAATAATTCTACCAATAGTGCAGAAATTTATAATCCTAAAACTAACAAGTTTTCAAAAGTTGCAGATATGCATTTCCCTAGAACAAACCATGCTTCTTTTTTATTGCATGATGGTAACGTCTTAATTACTGGTGGTATTACTTATAAAAATAACACGATGATGAAAAAGTTAAAAAATGCTGAAATATATGATACAAAAAACAATAAATTTATATTGATAGATAATATGGATTTTGCGATGGGTTATCCTCATATAATGCGTGCAAAAGATGATAGTATTATAGTTTTTGAGAAATGCAATGAAATAGAAATTTTTGATGAAAATAAATATACATTTGAACCTTATAAATTTAATAAATATGAAAAAACTAATAAATCTACTCTAATATTGAAAGGTTTATTATTAGATAATCAAAATATATTACTAATTTCCGCATCAGGAATGTTAAATATATTCAAAAATAAAAATGAACAATTGGAAATATTATCAAAATTATATCTAAAACCATTAGTTGGGCAAAGTTATGAAATATTATCTAATAATAAAATCTTAGTTGTCGGCTCTGATAAAATGGGAGAAACTAATCCAAACAACCATTATATAGCATCAATATATGATATATATAATGGGAACTGTCTTAAATCATATAAAATGAATTTCCCTCATGACAAATTCTATACAATTTTACTTAACGATAAAAGTGTTTTAATAGCTGGTAATGGGATATGGCATTATGGAACATTCTTAACTAAGTACGAATTGAGTAATAAAGTTGAATTTTATAATAATAATAAATCTTTTGAAAAATTGCCTAGTCGTCATAGTAAAGGTGCCGTAAAAATGATTAAATTGAATAATGGAAATGTGTTAATGATTAGCAATTCTAGAAGACCTGAATTATTAATTATTAATTAAGAAAGGTGGTTAAAATGGATGCATGTGTATGTAGCTTTTTTGCGAATTTAGCTTATTCTAATGATAATTTAGAATATATAAATACAATATTGGCTTCAAACTCTAATCCTAAAATTAATCAATATGAAGTTATTTCTATTAATAGAGGAATTAATGGTTTTCAGGCTATAGCAATTGGTAAAGATGTTGATAATGATGGGAAATTTGACGACGTAGTCATATCATATAGAGGGTCTGATTCTGCATTAGATTGGGGAATTGATGATTTACAAATAGCTTTAGGTTTAATTCCTAGCCAAAAGGCCGGTGCATTAAATTTTTATAATAGTATAATAAATAATGATTTAGTATCTTCTTCTGTTCAAATTACATTAACAGGTCATTCTTTAGGTGGTGCTTTAACTCAACTTGTAGCAGCAGAAACTGGTGCTTATGCAGTAACCTTTAATGCACCAGGAATGGCTGAACAAGCTAACATTTCAACTGGTAATATTGTAAATTATGTAAATCTTAATGATTTTATAGGATGCTATGGAGAACATGTTGGAGAAGTTAGATATTATCTTCCAGATGGAATGGTTGATGGTTCATTTATTCCACATTCAGACTATTTAAATCAGGATTTTGATAAATATATAACATTACCATCAAATGTTACTTGGACTCATAAAGAAGCTCTAGCATTATGGGGTTATGATGTTAATAATAATCATGATTTTCAAAAAATATTAACATCTTTTAATGTAACAAAATCTAACTTAGATAGTGCAGTCCTTATAATAGAGGAATATTTCGGAAGTCCTGGTAAACTGGAAGATGCTTTTAAGTTTCAAATTCCTAATAGCTATTGTTACTGTATTGGTTCAAAGGGTGATGATTTATTGGAAGGATCTTCAAAGAATGATAAGCTTTGGGGCAATGACGGGGATGATACTTTATATGGGTATGATGGAAATGATACAATATATAGTGTACAGGGCGATGATGTCTTAATTGGTGGTAAAGGCAATGATGATTTAAGAGGCAGCCAAGGCTTTGACACTTACATATTCTATACAGGTGATGGGAATGATGTTATTAAAGAAACTAATCAGTATAGACCTTCTGTTAAAGGTATAAGTTACTATTTAAGACGCGGTCAAATTCAAGTTGACGGAGCAATATTAACCGGCGGGACTTGGGATGAAACGACTCAAACTTATGTTGGTTATCAAAGCGGCATAACTTACAGTTGGAGCGGTGTGGATAATACACAAATGATTATAAATTACGGGAATGGGGACACTATTAAAATTGCCAACTTTGATAATGGCGATTTGGGATTGTTTTTTGACAGAGAAATTATTACGGATAAAGATGATATACCCGATCGCTTAACAAGAATGAAACAAGTTTATGCGGATTTACAGGCAAAAGATAGAATTACTGAACAAACATTGTCTCAGCTAAAATACAAAGATGCTAACGGGAAAATATATAATATTATAAATTGCGAAAATACTGAAAAGTTAATTGATGCTTTTGGCAATAATATAGGCAATGCAACTATTGATACAGCTGGAAATTATATTCTAATTGAAGAAGGTACAAAACTTTTATTAAATCATACTCCTGTTGATTATAGCAGTATTGTAGCGGATATACGTGATATTGCGAATGGAAAAGAAGTAGACAGAACAGATTTGGCAATACAAGGTTCAAATATTTATATTCCGACATCATCATCTCAAGGTTCTCCAACCTTGCAGGATGTGTATTACCAGTATGTTACAAAGCCAAGTAGTATGGGCTTCTTATTATCAGGAATCCTTACCGTACTGCAAATTGCGGCAAATATTATTGCACAAAATTATGTAGGAGCAATTTTTGTTGCTCTTGACACTGGTATTGCTGGAGATACTGGTAAATCAATTTCAAATATTGTTCAAAAGTATACACCGGCATTTTTATTAAATGGGATAAATAACAAAGTCGGAATTATAGGATCAGGCATCAGCAAAGCCTTTCAAGGTACAGTAACAGGAGGGGCAGCAAATGCTATTTGGCAAATAACAGTAAAAGAGGGGAAACAATCTTTTACAGATTTTGTAAAGAAAAATATTGGAACTATAAATACAGCTTTCACTTTAACCAATTTAGCTGTAAATAAAATAGATTGGACTCGTGATGATGGATATTCTGAATTTTATTCACTAAATCCTAATACAGGAAGTTTTTCAGGATCTGTATTAGTAGATTTAAGCAAATTAGATGAACCCGATTACTCTACACCGGACAACGATGGAAGATTTAAACTTAATGTTTCAGACCGTGGCTGTCCGTTAATATTTGATTTAGATGGCGATGGTGTTGAAACTTTGGATATTGACAATTCTAATGTATATTTTAACACTCAAAATACAGAATTCTCAACCAAAACAGGATGGGTTAGCGGAGATGACGGCTTATTAGCTATCGATAAAAACGGTGATGGTAAAATTACACAACAAAGTGAATTGTTTGGAACAGAACAAACATCGGGTTTTGATATACTTGCAAACTATGATACAAACAATGATGGGAGAATTGATGCTAATGATGCACAATTCAATAGTTTAAAATTATGGCAGGATGCAAATGAAAATGGTATAACGGATACAGGAGAATTAAAAAGTCTTACAGAAGCAGGTATTTCCTCTATTAAACTGAATCCATCAGAATTAAATATTGAACAAAATCAAAATACTATTACCGGTGTTTCGTCTTACACAAAATCAGATGGAACTGTCGGTTTGATTTATAACGTAAATTTAGCATTTAATAAAATTTATACACAATATACCGGGGACTATGAAATTAGTGTAGATGTTATAGATATGCCTTGGTTAAGAGGTTACGGACAAGTTGAAGATTTACAGTTAAAAATGTCTAATGACGAAAATTTTAAAGCTTACGTTAAAGAACTTACGACAATGGATGATGCTAAACAAATTTACGATAAAATGGATGAATTTTTAGCAAAATGGGTCGGTTGTGAAAATATTAGTGCAGATGCTGAGGTCAATGGTATAAATCAAAGAGAAGTTGCAATTTTAAATAAATATTTAAATTTAGGTATTGAAGGTGAAATTGTTGAAGATAAAAAAGTATTTATAGATAGTTCTTACCTGAACCTAAAAAACAAAATTTATGCAAACTTTATTGCTCAAACAAAACTTGGAGATGCATTTGAAATTAATTATGATTATAAAACAGATTCAATGTTATTTAATGATAATACTTATGAAAAATTAGTTACTAATCTTCCTGACCAGAAAAATTTCTATGCTTCCTACATAATTGCAAAAGTTTTAAGTGATGCCGAAGCATTAGATGGTAATAAGCTGGCATACACAATAACAGAAAAGGGGTACGGTGCATCATTAATTTCTTACTTAAACAGCGGTTTACAAATATTAGAAAATGGAGAAATTTCTCTTGTAGATCCAAATGCACCGATGTATGTAATCGGAACAAGCGGAGATGATACTATTACCGGAACAGATAATGCAGACATTATATATGGCATGGATGGCAATGATATTCTTAATGGCGGTGCAGGCGATGACTATCTCTCCGGCGGGAACGGTAATGATTTGCTAATTGGCGGAGACGGGAACGACACAATGGATGGCGGTTCCGGGGATGACACAATGCAGGGTGGTTATGGTGATGACGTTTATATATATGATGGTCAAGGTAAGGATGACGTAGTAGATGAACGTTGGGTAAAAATTGCTCGTCAACAATGGTATCAAAGTGGTTGGTGGATATTTAAAACTTGGAAATATAAATGGGTATACCAGGATCAACTTGTTGATGCAGGTAATGATACAATTATATTTGGTGATGATGTAGAAGAAAAGGATGTTACTATATCTAAAAATGGAAATGATTTAATATTTGAATTAAAAGGAACAGATAATAAATTAACAATTAAAAATTGGTATGCAAGCACTGAACAAAGAGTTGAAAATTTTGTATTTGCCGATGGTTTTATAATAAATTCAGAACAAATTATAAATATAATTACTGACACTGCAAATGCAGATAATCTAAAAGGCTCAAGCAATGGAAACTATATAATAAGTACAGCGGACAATGACAGTATTACAGGCGGAAAAGGTGATGATGCAATAATAAATTATGCAGGTAATACAACTTATTATTATAATCTTGGAGATGGTAATGATATCATTATGGATTATAATGGTAACGATAAAATTGTACTTGGAGCCGATATAAAAGAAGCGGATGTAAGTTATTATAAAAATAATACTGATTTAGTGATCAGTATTAAAAATATGACAGAATCAATAACCATATTGAATTGGTTCTCAAACGACAATAACAAAATTGAAAGCATAGAATATTTGTCTTCAGGGAAAATATTAACTCCGGATGCTATAAATAATAGTATTTCTACGACAATAGCAACAGGCTATGATGATGTTATTATTGGTAACAGCTCTGATAATCTTATAGATGGTCTTGCAGGGAACGACTATATAGAAGGTTTAGAAGGTAATGATACTATTATCGGTGGGCTAGGAAAAGACATAATGAAAGGTGGATTAGGTAATGACACCTATTATGTTGATAATTTAGGTGATTCAGTAATTGAAAAAGAAAATGAAGGTACTGATACTATAAACACAGCAATTTCATATGAATTACCTGATAATGTAGAAAATTTAATATTAGTTGGTTCTGGAAACATTAATGGCAAAGGTAATAACTTAAACAATACTATTACAGGAAATGATGGTGATAATATTATCGATGGTCTTAGTGGAATTAATACTCTACAAGGAGGCAAAGGAGATGATACTTATATAATTAATTCTACAAATGCAAATGATGTTATTATTGAAAATGCTGATGAAGGGGATGATACAGTCCAATCATCTATAACTTATACGTTAAACATGAATAATGTTGAAAATCTTGTACTTACTGGAGACAGTTCAATAAATGGCACAGGAAATGATTTAGATAATTATATTGTTGGAAACGAACAGGATAATATATTATCAGGAAATGCGGGCAATGACATTTTATATGGTGGCGGTGGTAAAGATACACTTAAAGGCGGTATTGGAGATGACACCTATATTATTGATTCAGCAGAAACTTCAATTATTGAAAATTCGAATGAGGGCATTGATACCATTATATCAAATATCAACTATACTTTAGGAGCTAATATAGAAAATTTAGTTCTTGCAGGTTCCGAAAATTTAACAGGAACGGGTAATTCTTCAAACAATACTATAACAGGCAATGACTATAATAATACATTTATTGGCGGATCCGGTAATGATACTCTACAAGGAGGTACAGGTGCTGATACATATATATTTAATCGTGGAGATGGCCAAGATGTAATAGATGAAAACAGTCCGAACTCAAATGCAATAGATAAGATAAAATTTGGAGCAAATATTACTCAAAATGATATTGAAATAGTCAGACAGGGTTATGATCTGATTTTATCAATAAAGGGAACTTCAGATAAAATTACTATAAAAAAATCGAATCTTGTATTTGGAAGCCGTATAGAACGATTTGAATTTGCGGATGGTTCATATATTGATGGAAATACACTTTACACAATAACTAATGGAAATGGAAATTATGATACTATATATTCTGATATAAGCTATCTTAATTTAAGTTCTAAAGCCAGTGCTATTGATAGAGAATATTACGAAAGCGGTAAATTATTATCCGAAAAATTTTATAATGAACAGGGTATAGTATACCAAATGAAGACTTATGACGAAAATGGAATACTAAATGCGACTTATGACTATAATTCATTAGGTAATATAACCGTAGAAAATCATGTTTATCCTAATGGAAATATGATAAATAAGACAGAATATACATATAATTCATCTAACCAATTAATTACAGAAAAATATTATTTACCAACAGGGCTGCAAACCACTATAAAACATTCATATGATGCTTCAGGTCTTTTGACACAAAGTATGATTTATAAAGGCGATAGTACAAGTAACATATTAAATAAGATAAAATATGAGTATAATGCCAATCGTCAACTTACAAAACAAACAACATACGAAAAAAATACGTCTACTGTTGAGGAACGTCTTGAGTATACTTATGATGGAGCCGGACGTATTATAAACAAAAAATTATCTGTTGGTTACAACAAAATGACTATTAGCTCTACAGGTAAACAACAGTATTCTTGGGCTACAAGGACACAGGAAGAAATAACGTATACTTATAATGCAAATGGGAAATTAACAAATGAAGTAACATATAGTGAATACAATAAAGAAGCATACAAAACCGTAGGTGGAACTAAGTATGGCTATATAGTTTGGGATACAAGGAAGTCAAAGGATATCACATATACATATGATGCTAATAATAATATAACAAATAAAAAAACATTAGTTTGGTACAATCAGGATAAAATTAGTAGCACAGGAGAAAGAACAACTGATTGGACTTCTCGAGTTGATGAAAATGTAACTTATACTTATAACTCAATTGGTCAGGTTACAAATATTGTAACATACGGAGCATACAGTAAGCAATCTTATAAAACTGTAGGTGGAACTAAGTATGGTTATATAACTTGGGATACACATAAAACTTCTGAAGTAACATATACATATAATGATATGAACAATATTACAAATAAAAAGACTCTTGTCTGGTATGATAAATTAACAAATATTTCATCTTCTGGAGAAAAAACTTACACTTGGTCTTCAAGAGTACAAGAAAATATTGTTTATGAATATAATGAATATGGTTTAATAACCAATATAAGTACGTATAATGGTTATAGTGAGCTAACTTCAAAAAAAGTAGGGGCAACCACATACACTTATAACGAATGGAAGACAAGGAAATCCGCAGAGACAGTTTATACATATAATGAAGAACTAAAAGTTACGGAAGAAAAAATCTACAAATATCATTTTGATAATAGCAATAATTGGGTTTCATATGTGTCAGAACGTTACTTACACTCTTATGATGAAAATGGTAACATTATTGTAACAAAACACTATAATGAAGGGAAATTAGTTGAAGCTACAAAATATGAATATACATATGATGATGCCGATTATTTGATTAATCAAGCAATTTATAAAGCTAATATAACTAATAATAATATTGCATCATATACAAAATCTCAGGACATTGCAATAAATTCCTACTATAATAATCTAGTCGGCGGTGATGGTAATGAAACTCTCAATGGTGCTAAACAAAGTGACAATTTATTTGGAGGTAATGGTAGTGATGTCCTATATGGCAATGCTGGCAATGATACATTGGATGGCGGAGCTGGAGTTGATTTATTAATAGGTGGTACAGGAGATGACACTTATATTATTGATGATTCAAGAGATATTATTGTCGAACGAGCCAATGAAGGCATAGACACTGTTCAAGTAGGCTTTGGTTATACACTTAAAGAAAATTTCGAAAATCTAACATTATCAGGAACTTCAAATATAAATGGAAATGGTAACGGCTATGCCAATATAGTAACAGGAAATACAGGAAATAACATTTTGCATGGGTATGACGGTAATGACATTTTAGAAGGACAAGCCGGTAATGATCAATTATTTGGAGATAATCAAAATGATACTCTTATTGGAGGAACCGGAAATGATACACTATATGGTGGTATTGGAGATGACAGTTATGTCTTTAGTCAGGGTGCAGGCAGTGATACAATAGATGAAGAAGCAGGTAAGCAAGATTCTATATTGTTAGATGCATCAATTAATAAGGAAGATATTGCGATATATACTGATGGGAATAATATGGTCATTGATTATGGTTCAGATATAGGTACAGATAAGGTTGTTGTTCTAAATCAATTTAATAATTCAGATAAAAAAATAGAACAAATTACATTGAGTGATGGCAGCTATCTAACTGATAGTGATGTTAATATTCTTATACAGAGTATGAATGCCTATGCAGCAAACAATGACATTCAAATTAGTTCAATCAATGATGTTAAAAACAATGCAGATTTGATGAACTTAGTTGCCGCTGCTTGGCACAGTTAATAGTCAGATATTACAAACAGGTTGGTTTAAAAGCCAACCTGTTTTTTCACATACGGATAAATGAAAAAGATATACAAATTTTACTTAGCTCTCATATTTACTATCACCCTGCAAATAAACACTTATGCGGCAGAAATATCTTATCAGGATACATTAAAAGCCGCCATAGATAATTCGTTTGATTTAAAGATGTCTGCTGTGGATATAGGTATCAGCAAAGCACAGCTAAAAGCAGTACGTGCTGATTGGTATCCTACTTTAAGTATGCAGTTTAACACAGAATATAACAGAGACCTGACCGGAGGCCGCGGAACTTACGCATATGCCGGGAACACTATGATTACTCCGTTTACCCAATTCAGAGATATGCTTTACCTGACACTTTCTTATAACCTGCTTGATTTTGGTGTTCAGGGTAAAAAAGTACATATTGCAAAACAGGAATTAGCACAAAAAGAAATAAATTATAATTTACAATTAAAAGATTTAAAACTTAAAATTCTAGATTTATACAGTAAAGCCCAACAATATAATAATACAATTAACACTAAATCAGAAATTTTAAGTCTTTATCAAAATATGTTCACCAATAAAGAGCGTATGTTTAAAGCTGGTATAGACAACAAACTTTCAGTTATGGATGAAGCTGTTAAAATAGCAAAAACTCAAAATGAAATTGAAAATTCAAAGCGGGAATTAAAAAATACTCTTCAGGATTTGTCATATTATACAAAAAATGAATATGATATTACCGGACTTCGCGTAAAAGGTATAGAACAACAGGATGAAGCAGATGAGTATATAGAAGACGATAACATTATAGAAATCAGTGATACTAATCTTATAGAATCAGAAATTAACAAGACGGAATATAATTTTGTATTTAATCCTGCATTTACAGATGAGGCTAAATATTATGATTTAGAAATTGATAAGAAGAAATCGGAACTAAGTATTTTAAAACGGCAACTTTTACCTTCTTTCAGATTATATGCAGGATATGCATTATACGGACAAAATCCCAATAATTACTGGCATTCTGTTCAGGATGTCGGACAGAGAAGTTTTGTTGTCGGAATTTCATCACAATATGTGTTTTTTGACGGGTTTAAAAATCGTGCTAACAGAGAAAAAACAAAGTTAGAAATTGAGAAACTGCAAATAGAAAAAGAAAAGAAACTAAGTGAACTTGAAAATAAATATACAAAAAGTTTTAAAGCCTACGAATCATATAATGAAGAATTAAGTACAAATAAAGAACTTCTCGCAACTGTAAAAGAAAAATTATACGATGTCGGCAGATTAAAAGCAAATAAACTTACGGATGAAAATGAACTTCTTTCTGCAAAAGCGGAACTTTTAAATCAGGAATTTGAATTAGAACAGAACATAATAAATATAACTTCTAAACTGGAAGAAATGAAAATAATGGCAGGAGCAGACTTATGATACAAAGCGGACTTATAGCCTTTGATGTTATATGCAAAATAAACAATATTCCGGTCGATTTACGTGCAATTGTTCGTGAGAACGGAATTACTAATGAAGAAATAAGTGTTGAAGAATTGCTTTTGATTGCAAAACATGCAGAATTTAAAGCAAAACTAAAGAATATTGATTTATCTGATGCTAAAAAATATCCGTTTCCTGCAATATTTATCTTAAAAAATAAAACTTACGGAGTTATATTAAAGCCGGATTTTGAAAATGAAAAAGCTCTAGTTTTTATACCGGAAGAACAAAAAGCAAGAGAGGTAACTTTTGAAGAATTAAGCGAAATTGGCTCAGGTGAATATATTTTTCTTTCACACAAGCTTATAAATGAACAAATAAAATTTGGGTTTAAATGGTTCTTTATTGAAATTATGAAGTACAAAAGAATAATTGCAGAGGTAATGCTCGGATCATTCGTTGTGCAGTTATTTGGGCTTGTAACACCTTTATTTACTCAGGTTATACTGGATAAAGTTATTGTTCACAGAAGTATGTCAACACTTGATGTACTTGGGATTGCTTTTGTTGCTGTTTCAATTTTTGAATTTCTTTTAAACCTTACAAGAAATTATATTTTTATTCATACTGCAAATAAAATTGATGCAAAACTAGGAGCAAAACTTTTTCATCATCTTTTTGCTTTGCCGTTTGTATATTTTGAGTCGAGAAAAGTCGGGAATATTATTTCAAGAATAAGAGAGCTAGATCAGATAAGAGAATTTATTACCAATAAATCAGTGTCTGTAATAATTGATTTATTCTTTTCAACGGTGTTTCTTGTAGTTATGTTTGTTTACAGCAGAATTTTAACATTTGTTGTACTTTTTATTGTTGCTTTAATCGCGATATTATATGTAACAATGACACCTGAACTCCGTGCACGATTAGAAAATAAATTTCAGATGTCAGCACAATCAAATTCATATCTTGTAGAAGCCGTTACAGGAGTGCAAACAGTTAAATCTCTTTCAATAGAAGGGATTATGCAGAAAAAATGGAATGATTATTTGGGACGTTACGTAAAATCAGGTTTTAATCTTTCTGTTATGAGTAACTTTGCAGGCAATTTATCCAATCTGTTTCAAAAAATGATGACAATTGCGATTTTGTGGATTGGTGTAACATTAGTTATAAAAAATCAATTAACCATAGGTCAATTAATTGCATTTCAGATGTTTGCAAACCAGTTTACCGCACCTGTTATGAGACTTGTAAATTTATGGAACGAATTTCAGCAGGTATTATTAGGTGTTGACAGGCTCGGTGATATTTTAAATAATCCTGTTGAAATAACTTCAAGCAAGGCTATTACATTACCGAAAATTAACGGCTCTGTCAGAGTTGAAAATTTATCGTTTAAATATACTCCTAATGGGCCGATGGTTTTAAATAAAATCAATTTAAATATAAAAGCAGGACAGAGTATAGGACTTGTAGGCCGCAGCGGCTCCGGTAAAAGTACAATAACAAAGCTTATTCAAAAACTCTATTTACCGTTTGAAGGAACTATTTACATTGATGAAGTTGATATAAGGCAAATGAATCCGATATGGCTTAGAAATAACATTGGTGTTGTTTTGCAGGAAAATTATTTATTTTCCGGAACTATAAGAGATAATATTTCAATGCCTAAACCTGATGCTCCGATAGAAATGATTATTCAGGCTGCACAAATCTCCGGAGCGCATTCATTTATCTCGGAAATGCCTGAAGGTTATGACACAATAGTCGGAGAACGTGGCTCGACTTTATCCGGTGGACAAAGACAGAGAATTGCAATTGCACGTGCATTAATTACTAATCCTAAAATTATAATATTTGATGAAGCAACCTCAGCTCTTGATTATGAATCAGAGCGTGTAATTATGGAAAATCTTGATAAAATAAAACGAGGCAGAACAATGTTTATTATTGCACACAGACTTTCAACCGTAAAAAACTGTGATTTAATAGTTGCACTTGATAAAGGTAACATAATTGAAGCAGGGACCCATGAAGAACTTATATCTAAAAAAGGTTATTATTATAATCTTTACACTCAGCAGGGAGCATTAAAATGATTAAATTTTTAGATAGATTTTTGAAAAATGAAAAAGACGACAGTCACGAATTTCTTCCTATAATTTCAGAGATTGAAGAAGAACCGATAAATCCTCTTGGAAGGACAACATTTTGGATAATAATAACCCTTATATTTTTTACTGCACTCTGGTTATTTTTCGGCAAAGTAGATATAGTTGTAACTGCAAGAGGAAAAGTTATTCCTGACGGGGAAATAAAAATTATACAGCCGCTTGAAACTGGTGTTGTAAAAGATATTCATGTTAAAGAAGGCCAATTTGTAAGGAAAGGTCAAACATTAATAGAAATTGATACTTCCACAACACAGCCACAGCTTCAATCTTTGCAGGCAAATCTTGATTATATAAATACGGAACGAAAAAGATTAAACGGAGAAATAGTCGAAAATGCCGAAAATTCATATACACAAAATGAACTTTCAAAATCTGCTTATGCTGATTTGAATAACCAGTTAGCTGCAAAAAATTATGAAATAAAAAGACTTCGTGAAGAAATAAGTAATTACCAGAAACAGCTTACTCTTAACCTTGACAAAGAAAAAAGAATGCAGGAAGTTTCAGATATTATTGCCAGAAATGAGTTAGACAAAGTCCATTCGGAAAATATGGATTACAGAAGCAGAATTGCAAGTCTTAATGAGCAAATCAGAGGTGTTCAAAAAGAAATGGCATATATAAGGTCAAATTTTAGAACACAAAATTTAACAGAACTTGCTGACAGGGATAAAAAAGCAAATGAACTGGAAGCAAATATAAAAGAAATAGAATTTAAAAAACAACAGCAAAACATAATCTCACCTGTTGACGGCTATGTAAATACAATGCTTGTCCACACAATAGGCGGTATTGTTACACCTGCAGAAAAAGTAATCTCAATTGTCCCTGTGGATTCTCCATTGATAATAAAAGCATCTGTTTTAGACAAGGACATAGGTTTTGTAAAAGAAGGAATGCCTGTGCAGGTAAAAATTGATACATTTGATTTTCAAAAATATGGTATGATTGAAGGGAAAGTCAAAAAAGTTTCAAAAGACAGCGTTGAAGATGAAAAACAGGGGCTTGTATATGATGTATTCATAACTCCCATAACAAAATCTTTAATGGTAGACGGTAAAGAACAGCCGATTTCTACAGGTATGGGACTATCTGCAGAAATCAAAACAGGTAAAAGAAGAATTATTGAATTCTTTATTTATCCGATAATTAAATATTGGTCAGAAGCCGTGTCGATTAAATAATGAATGGAGGTAAAAATGAGTCATTGGAGTGACCTTGCTATAGAAGTAAAATCACTAGCTAAAATTAGAATAAATAAAGGGGGGAAAAATGTACAATAATGTTAAAATTTTAAGCCAAAAGAAAAACGATTTTATAAAAAAAGATAAATCAGAATTAACTAAACATGTAATTGCTTATATAGATTTTCTTGGTACAACTGATAAAATTTTATCTAAGACTAATGATACTTTAAATTTTCTAAAAGAAATAAAATTTATTTATAGTATAACTGCACAAAAATATGATGAAATGAGGAATACTTTAAATACAATTCTCTTTGATAAAGTTTCAAAATCCACTGAAAATATTCCACGAGAAGTAAATTTTAAAGATATTATTAATCCAGAAATCAAATATAAAATATTCTCAGATAATATTATTCTAGCAATAAAAATCCCCGAAGTAGAAGAACTTATTGTTCATTCATATACAAAAGACTTATTAAAAAAGATGATAGTTATCTGCGGACAATTTCAAGCAAGTGCAATTTTTTCTGGGTTGTTGTTAAGAGGCGGTATAACCGTTGGCGATTTATACATTGACGAAAATTTAGTATATGGAAGTGGATTAGTTGATGCATATAGGCTAGAAGAATCTATCTCTATTTATCCAAGAATTATAATTGATAATAAACTTAAGAGACTTTTATTATCCGGCGAATCTTATATAGAGGATAATGATGGATTAAATTTTGTAGATTATTATAATTATATTGGATTAGCTAATTTTATTGATGAAGACTCTGCAATACATCTTAAAAATTTATTGACACGCTTGAAACAACAAGCAAACAATGACAAAATTTTACAAAAAGTTATGTGGAGCATTAATTATCATAATAATTATTTTAACTCGCATTCAAATGAAGAAAATTATTTAAAAAAATATATAATTTAATTTGCCTAAAAAAATCAAACTAAGTGTTTATTTACAACTTTAATGTTGTAAGAGAGTTGAAATATTTAGATTTAACCGACATAAAATCAATGTCTCTGCCTAGTGTATTTGATCTTAATCAATATACTCTTCAAGAGGCAATACTTTTTCTAAAAGATTTAAATAATGATTTAACACGTCCAATTGAGGAATTGCATGAAATAGAATATGTGCCTACTCAAATATTTGCAGAATATTTTAAATTTGTTGAACATCTTTATGGTATAAAGTATAGCAGTTCAAAAGATCATAATGAAAATTGTTATGTATTGTTTTTTGATAATAAGCAATGTATTGATGACAGTAAAAAAGAAAGTTTGCGACAAAATTGCGAATTAAAACTGTTTGATGCTAAAATTATTAATGAGGGTTCAACTAAAAATGTATGATGTTATATTATGAAAAGAAATGAAATTACAGCTTTAAATATAATTAATAAATTGCAAATTGTTGATATTTCACATTTTCAAAAAGGTGAATGCCCAGATTGGCAAAATAATGAAGATGATATTGGTTTAGAAATAACAGATTCAAGAACTCCAGAGCAGGGGGAAATAGATAGTATTATGCAATATAATTTTAAAAATAATATTCCATTAGATGAAGTTATTGCCAATGATAAAAAAGGAAAATTAAAAGATGAGTTAATTACTGTCGATAATAGCTATGCTAAATTTAGAATGTTAACTAATCCATCATTAGAATCTTGTATTGATACGAAATTAAAAAAACTAAACAAACATTTTAATAAATTTTCTCAAAATTGGCTCTTTATATTTGTTGATTTTATATTTGATTTTAACTATATTAAATCAAATCAAGGTTTAATTATATCCAAACTACATGATAAATATAAAATTGGGTTTAATAAATATATATTGTTTAATTTAACAGAAATTATAGTTTTAGATTTTGAAAAAAGGAATCTTGTAAATGCAGAAATATATAAATATTCTGACAAAAAGTTGTCTAACAATCAAATTATCTGTACAAATATTCAGTAAAGCTATATAAAATATATCATATAGATTCAAATAAGTATAACTGTAATAAATAATTATATAAAAAGCGAATAACAGGCTTTTTAAGCAACTTATTACTATCTCTAATGAGTATAAAATTCAATACAGAGCTTTTTGAACACTTTTTCGAGTACAGTTTAAAAATCTTGTTTGAATATTACCTTCCGGATAATTTATAAAATAAGCATTCACTTGTAAGGCAAACCCACAAACATAAATAGAATGATAAGTTCCCGAAATCCAGATTGTTCTATTCGGTTTCAAAACTCTTTTGCAAGCTTTTATCCATTTGTTGTGAAACTCAAAATCCTCATTAATTTCTTTACTTTCATCCCACTTGCCTTTATTAACTGAAACTACTTTTCCTGCATGGCAAGTAATTCCTCTGTTAGATAACATATAAGGAGAATCTGCAAAAATCATATCAATAGACTCAGATGCAGCATTGCTTAAAAATATCAGCACAATTTCCCTGAAATAATGTTATATCATCTTTTTCATAGACCTTTTGCATAAGTTAATTATAATATAAACAAGCAGGCAAATTTTTGAATGTGAAGGTTTTTGTTTTTATTTATAAAATAATTATTTTTTTATATAATTGTTTTATGGGTTCAGATAAAATAATTTATGATTGGAAAAGATATTGGACTCCACATGGTAGTAATCAAGAGTCATATTTTGAATATTCATCATTATCTAATGGTGAAAAACCTACTTTAGTAGATTTAAGAGATAAAAAATGCCTAATATTATTAGGTGATGCAGCATTAGGTAAATCGACAGCATTAAAACAAGAATGGAAAAATCTTGAAAATAATAAAATAGGAGTGTATTTTCTCGATTTAAAATGTATTAGTGATTATACATCATTAAAAGATAAATTTGATGAATTTAAAAAATATTGCAATAAAAAATCAAAAGTATATTTATTAATGGATAGTTTTGACGAGGGACAATTAGTTTTTGACAATCTTGTAAATAGTTTAATCGAAAATTTAAAATTATTAGATCTTGAAAAAATATTTATAAGAATTACTTGCAGGACTGTTGTTTTTCCAAAATATTTATGTGATGAACTTAAGAAGCTTTCATATAATGAAAAATACTGTTATGAAGATAATGGAATCCAAGAAGTCCTTAAACGACAATTAAGACTTATAAAAAACAATAAAGAAAATCCTCTTTCAGTAGAAATATATAAATTATTACCTCTGAACAAAGAAGATATAGATTTGGTATTAGAAAAAAAAGATATTAATAAAGATGATTTTTATAATAGTATTTCATTTTCCGAAGAATTAAAAACTCCTATTACAGCATTATATATTATTGAAAATTATCCAAAAATAAATACATTTTCGCAGTTTGAAATATATAACAATATATGTCATAAACTTTGTAATGAGTTTAATGGTTCAATAAACAGCCAAGTTTTAAACACAAATGAAAGATTAGAAATAGCTGCAACTCTATTTACATTAATGTTATTTTCAAATAAATATCTTATATCATACGATAATTCTGTTTCTGAATTTACTAAACAAAATATTTTTTATACGCAAAAATACTTTAAAGATATAAAAAATGTTTTAGATATATTACGTTTTTCAATCCCTGCAAGTAATCTGAAAGAAGTTTTAAACACAGGATTATTTACAGGCGATTATGATAGTATTATGTGCATTCAAAAAACATATATGGAATTTCTTGTTGCCAAATTTATATTAGCAAATAACTTATATAATAATTTTAAAAACTTAATGTTTGATGAGTACAACAAAGTTTTACCTTTCTTTGTGAATACAATGTGTTGGTTAGCAGAGCAAAGTGATGTTATATTCGAAGAGGTTTACTTAAAAGATCCTGATATACTATTAACGAGTATGGTTTCTTTTTCTTCTGAAAAAAAGAATATAAAGTTACTAAAAAAATTATATGAATTATTAAAGTCTGATGCAGGTATACATGGACTCAGTTCTTATTATCAAGTTTTAAGAAAATTAGTTATTTCAAAAAATTCTATTATTAGGACAGTAGAAGAATACTTAAAATCAAAAGATTCAATTTATGTGAAAATATCAATACAATTACTTGGTATAAATAAGATTACAGAATTTGAAGATTACATTTTTAATATTGCAATTTCAAATAACTACGATATGTATTGCAGGTTAGAAGCTTTATATTTTCTGAAAGAACATTCTTGTTCAACCTTACATAAAATTTCTGACCATATTGATAATTTTATAGTAGAAAATATTGAAGAATCTTCAAAATATGCCTATAGTTTAATTAATCTATTATTACCTAATAATTTATCAGAACACAATTTTTTAAAATTAATAAATCAAAATTTAGATGATAGTTTTTATTACCATGTTGAACCTGAAATAATTGTTCAAAATAAGGATTTTCATAAGATCTTATTGTCAAACTTAATACAACCATTTCTTGATGAAAAAAGACACGATACTATTTATATTGATAAGTTATTAAAAAAATTAGTGGAGAATTTGTCTTGTGAAGATATAGAATACTGTGCAAATTTTATATATAAGGTGTTAAATTGTTGTTATTTGTATTTCCTGCAGTCAGAATTACATTCTCTATTAAAAAAAATAAAGAGGAATTTAAAGTACGAAATTTTTAATTATATATTTAATAATATACTTATTTCTAGCAATCAAGATGTTTTTTATGTAAATTATTATAAATTCTTTTTTGATAAACGCGATTTAATGTTTTTAATTAAACAATTTTTAAAAGTTCAAGATAAAAAGGTTAAAAAATTATTATATGATTTATGTATAAACTTATCTCCAATCTATAAATTTATATATTATTGTAACTATACATGGTACTTAATAAAAGATGTTATATGTGTTATAAAAAATAAAAAAGTAACCCATTATCAACATTATTTGTATCCTTTATGGAACAACTTAAAATATTATTATAAAAAAGTTATAAATAATAAAATAAAAAATAAAATTTTAAGAAAAAGACCAATAGATTTTTTAAGGAAAATATTAAATAAAACTGCATTTTCTGAAGATGATTGGAATAATTGCATATATTATTTGTCATATTTAAAAGATAATGAAAAAATGACTTTTTCTTTTTGTCCTATAAGTTATGAATATATAGATGAATATTACTTATTAAATTCAAAAGAACAACAACAATTATTTAATTTGGCTGAATTTTATATTGAAAATCAATCTTATGATACAACAAAGATAAATAACAGATTAACAACTAATTCATTTAATCCTTATGCAAATATGTTAATTGTTCCTGCAATGTATTTGTTGTATAAACAGAGTCAAAAAACTCTATATAATCTATTAAATAAAACTGATCTTATCAAAAGAAGTTTACCATATCTTATAAATTATCCTATAGATAATAATTTCTATAATGAAATAAAATCTTGCCGAATTGAATTGTTACAATATTGTATTATCAATAATGAGACTGACTTTTTAAAAGCGTTAGAAGATATAATTAATATTAAATTATCTGTTCAGAATGATGAAGTATATTTAGAGTTTTTGGACGATTTTTATAGTATAGATAATGAAGAATTAAACAATATTCTCTTTCAAAAATTAAGTATTTTATTAGATAAAGATACTCATACTAAGTCTGAGTTATATATATTAGAACATATTGGTAAATATTTAACAATTAAAAATTATCCTTGTTGTATTGAATTATTTATATCTGCAATTAAAAATATTAATAAACCCATTTATTTAAAAATAATTATTGCTAAATTTTTAGCACATCACAATAATAATACATTTAACACATATAAAGATTTATTGGATAATAATGAAGAATTTGCAAAAGGTTTTATTTGTGAGGTTTCAAAAGGTTGTTTTGTAATGAGGTCATACCAAAATGATAAACAGATTAAATTAAATCTAAATAGCATTGAATTAGCTCAATTTTTTATCATTCTTGAAAAGTATTATCCGGCATCAGAAGACACATATCCAAATGGAATTGTAACTATACGGGATGAAATTGCGGATCTAAGAAGATTCCTTATTAACAAAGGTATAAATAATGGTGACCTTGAATTTTTTAATTATATAAAGAATAATTCGGAACTAAATGTTCCGGCATTTTGGATATCAAGTGCAAAAAGGAATTACACCAAATTGCAGTATCAGTACATTAATGTTGAAGATTTAATTACTATAATTTTAAAAGAAAATTCAAATATTATATTAAATAATTCACATTTATTCGATATTGTTCTGAAGGCATTAAATGAAATTAGATCAGATATAAGAAAAGATGCAGCATATTTAAGAGTTTGGAATGAATCTAATAACTCTTGTTGGCCTAAAGATGAAAGGGCTTTAAGTGATGAAATTAAAAGATTACTAAAAGTAAAATTAGACAATATGATTATAAATAGAGAAGTTGAAATATCTCCAAAAATTTCTGGCTCTGGTAATAATATTCCTGATTTACTAATAGAATGCCAAACAAGTGAATCTAATGTGGCTTCAGTAATAGTTGAAGTCAAAGGGTGTTGGAATAAAAGTTTGAGAGAGTCAATAAGAACTCAATTATATGATAGGTATATGTCTGATGATATAGGTTATCACTATGGTATATACTTAATAGGTTGGTACTGGTGTGATAAATGGAAGGAAGAACATAAAAAGGATATAAGAGAACGAATAAAACTTGAAAACCGTTTTTCTGAAACTGATATAAATGAAATGATTGATTATTTTAGTGAATGTGCAGAAAAATTGTCAAATGAAGATAAGAAAATAAAATCCATAGTCCTAGATTTATCATTACCAAAATAGGCATGCTTATGTATAAAAAATATATTTGTCCAATAATAATTGATTACCATGAAAAAGATAGTATTGAAATTCTTCCAAATGTTGATTTGTCTGAAATGACAATAGAAGATAAAATGGCTTATTTTAATATTATAGAAGACAAATATGGAATAAACAATCTATATGTTACAAGTAATGATCCTGTACAACCAAATATTAAAGATTACTTATTTAGATTAGCTTGCAATCATAAATTAGTAATGCCAGCAGCAATATATAGAGAAGTTTTGGTAACTTTAATGCTCTATAAAATTTCAAATTTTGGAATAAAATATATTAGAGGAGATGATTATAAAGACTTTGATATAATTCCAAATTGTCTATATATACCTAATTTAATAATATTTAAAGAAGATATTTATAACATAAGAAAATTATATTCACAAGTTGTTCTTTATATAAATGATAAATTTTTTGTAAAAATAATAGAGTCTTATAAACGTATTCTTTCATTTTCAGAATTAACTCCAGACGAAAAATATAGAGATTTGGTTGTAATATTAGAAAAATTATATTTACAAGGAGAAAACTATAGTATAAAGAAAAAATTAAGTAGTAGAATTGCCGAATATTTTCATATTTTTTATGCAAAAAATTATAATGATATTTATACTTTTATGCAAGAAGCATATTCAATTCGTTCTGAAATTGCACACAACGGAGAATCTAATTTGGATTTTGAAAAAAATAATAATAACAAATTTTTAAAATTGTTAGATATAACACGTCTCTCTATTTTATTATATTTAGAACATAATTATGCTTTCGAATCTGATAAATTAAAACAAGTAAATATTAAATACAAATAAATTTTGCAGGTTTTTCATTAGTTTATCTTTTATATAATTTTGGATTTATTCTTTATCCGAGATAATTTTTTTTACCTTTTCACGGATAAATTGTTCAATCTCACCTGACGGTATTTTTAAAATTGTGTCCGTTTCGTGTGTTTTAAACAATTGCTTAGCTTATATAACATTTAAAGTACTTTCAGACTTGTTATATAGTGTGTAGGGTAAAGATTAATACTCCGATTTTGCACATTTCACCTGTCTTGTTCGCTAGTAGTTCTTAATACTATAACTAAATACTCATTTTAACTGTTACTAATAATTATTTAATGTGTTTCTTTACAAAGTGCAAGAGTTCGGCGGGAGCGAGCGGAAGGCGAAGGCTTGTCGGCAAGATGGCAAAGCCATTGTAGACGACAACCGCAGACCTGCTAAATGCGAGCGACCAAGAGAAATCCCTCCACGTGTAAGGTTTCTAAAAGTAATAGCGATAAGGCTTTCGGGCTTATCGCTATTTTATTACTATGATATAAGTTTGTAATTTTGGGTGGCTTGTAGATGACAAATCTGCCGGTTGGTCATACTCGTCTAACATAATTAAGGATTAATGTTTGCCACAATGGTGATGTCCCTCGCCGTGTCCTCCATGGCAGGAATGTCCGGAATCATGTCCGCATGAATTTTCTCCGGTAATAAGTGTGTTATCAAGATATAACTTCACTATTTCCTTTATTTCTAATTCCGGACAGCCGGATATAACTTTAATTCCGTTTTGTTCCAAAAGTCCGGCTGGACGTCCGCCAATGCCGCCCGCAAGAACAACGCTTGCGCCCTGTGATGCTATCCAGGAAGCGCTTTGGCAGGTAATCCCTTCTTCCGGAGCTCCTGTTGTAATATCGATAATTTCTTTTGTATCAGGATTAACTTCTGCAAAAGAAAAAATGTCACAGTGACCGAAATGTGAACATAATTTACCTTCTGATGTTGGTATTGCAATTTTCATAGAATATCCTCCTTTTAGTTTTTCTATATTTGTTTGTAAAAGTATTGCACTTTCTAGAGCTTCTGTTTCCGAACAATTGTGTCTTTTTGCATATTCTTTTAGAATATTTAAAATATTTTCATTAATTCTTCTGTTAAAAGGTACTTTATTCAAACAGGTTTTTTTACGCCCCGCACATTCCCTTTTGCCGCCCCAAGAGTACTTGTTATGCATTAACAATCCTTTCAATTTTTAGGTTCAATAATATTATATATCATTCTTTTGAATTTTGCAATACATATTCAAGATACTATCTGATTAATATTAATTATTGTAATATTTGCTAATGATAGATAGTTTATTTATTCTACTTTTAGTGCATAAAATTTAGCGGATTATCGTAAATAATAACTTTGGGAACTATAAAGAAAGGAATTTGTTATGAAAAACGAAAAAGATAAAGAAACTATGAAAGAAAAAATGCATGATGCAGGTGAAAAAATTAAAGAAAAAGGTCATGAATTAAAAGAAGACATTAAATATGGAGCTGAAAAGGTAAAAGAAAAAGCTCATGAATTAAAGGAAGATATTAAAACTAAAGCAAAAAACGCAAAAGCAAAGCAAGATTTGAAAGAAAACGAAAAAAAACGAACATCATAAAAAAAAAGAGGCTTTAAAGCCTCTTTTTTATGCGCAAAATTTTATATTTTTGTATTTAATAAGATTATGCAGAATTCTTCAATTACTTTTACTTCAAATATTCATTTTGTTGATAGAAAAACATATAATTTAATTAAAAAGAAAAACAGTATCGGCTTTTGGCATAATACCCCCAATATATTAAAAGCAGATGAATTTTATTCTGAAGGGATAAAAACCTGTACCGGCGGCGGAGTTGTTATTCCTTTTAAAGAGGCAGAGGGGTTTCATTTTTGGGATGATAGAACAAATAAAAAGAATTTCTCTCAAATAGTTAATTCATTATTCAGATTTGTTAAAAATCCGCAAAGGGCTTTACTTGTCGGAAGTAAAGATTTAGAAGGAAATCCTTATTCCATTGAACAATTTCAGAGGCTTAAAAAAGTATTTTTAGAGAGAATAAAAGATGTGACGCTTTTTGAAAAACATAATTTTGACAATGCACAAACGCATTATCACTATTCATTAAAAGATGATACCTGGACATTATTTTCGGAGTATAGAAAATCTGATAATGGAAGATATCATACTGTAAAAGATTTAAAATCGTTAAAAGAATGTTTTGAAAATATTTCTATAGCGGAGGGCGACAAATTGTTTTTGAATGGAAAAGAAATAAAAATTAGTGATGCACCTGAAATATTTGTAACAAAAAAAGAGGCTTAAAAAAGCCTCTTTAGTTTTAATCCATTGTTTTATAACGCTTTAATACGGTATCTTTAATGTAATTGTCATCTGATTTCAGGGCATTGATTAACACTTCATTATCAGGTTTAGCTCCTGCATTAATCAGTAATTCAACAATTTTAGGCTGTTTTTTCTTAATCGCATACGATAGAGGTTTTGTGTAGCCTGAAATTTGGTTAACATCAGCACCGTATGCAATTAATGTTTCAACAATTTTGGCATCTTTTTCTCTAATAGCCATAATTAGCGGGGTCAGACCTGCTAATTCTTTATTAGGGTCAACTTTATTTTCTAATAACAATTTTAAGACTTCGTTTTGATTGCTTGCAATTGCCATGTAAATTGCAGGAGTTTTCATAAATGTTGACTCTGCACTCATTCCTGCCTTTAGAAATAAGTCTACAAGTTCAACGTTACCATTACTAATTGCACTGAAAAAATTGTAAGTATTGTATTTAATATCTTGAGCTTGAATTTTTGCAATATAAACCTGATGCATATCTGTTTCGGCGTCTGCGTATACTGCTGTCTGAACTGCAACAAGCATAAATAAAATTGTTAAAATCTTTTTCATAATACCCTCCTTAACGATTAAGAATATAATAACATTTTTTATTAATTTTGTATACTGTTAATAGCATCTTCTGTTGAAAATGCTATGTCATTATGAGTTATAAGTTTTCTTAATCCTAGTTTTAAGGTTGAAGCCGCAACATTTCTGTTATTGAAAACGATTATAACTCTTACATTTTTTCCTTTTAGAGTTAAAACAAGATCTTCGAGGGCAAAAACAGCAGAAATATCCATGCTTTTTATGTTTGAACAATCTATTATTACTGTTTTATTATCTAAAATGCTATCTATTCTTGATGCAATTTGCGATGCCGAACCGAAAAACAAAGTGCCGTCAATATTCATAATCATGGCTTTATTTTTAATATCTTCATCAATATAGTTTGCATCATAAAAATCTGAAAGTTCGATAAGTTTGATATCTGTTTGTTTTGCGACATTCGCGGCAAAAAGAATTGAAGATAATACCACACCCACGCCGACTGCAAGTATTAAATCATCAAAAACAGTTATAAGAAATACGAGAAGCATTACAATTAAATCATTTCTCGGAGCTGCTTTAATGAGTTTTATAAATTTGTAGTCAATAATACTAACTCCGACTTTAATCAGAATCCCTGCCAGTACTGAAATCGGGATTTTAGCGGCAATAGGTGCAAAAAACATAATTACCATAATAAGAAAGATTGAATGTATAACACCTGAAAGTCTTGTTTTACCGCCGCTTTTAATATTAACAACAGTTCTCATGGTCGCTCCTGAAGAAACAATTCCTCCAAAAAGAGATGCAGCCATATTACCTATTCCTTGTCCGATAAGTTCTCTGTTGGATTGATGTTTTGTTCTTGTTAAAGAATCGGCAACCAGTGATGTTAAAAGTGTGTCTATAGAAGCAAGTACTGCAAGAGTAAGTGCGATAGGTATAATTATTTTGATTTCAGACAATGCTAAGTGCGGCAGTGAAAGACTTGGAAAATTTCTTGGGATTTCTCCTATTGTATTTACATCAAATTTAAAAATAACCGCGGTTAAAGTTCCGAGTATGAGAGCTATCAATGGAGGCGGCAGAATCTTTGCAATTTTTTTAGGGGTGCAAAATACTATTAAAAGAGTTAGTGTACCTAAAATAAGACTGTATAAATCTGTATTTCCTACATTTTTTACAGCATTAATAAATGCTTCAATAGGAGCTCCGTTAAAATCTATTCCCAAAAACGAATTTAGTTGTAACAATATTATTATTATCCCTATGCCGCTCATAAAACCGGATATTACCGGATATGGAATAAATTTTACAAGTTTTCCGACTTTTGCAATCCCGAGTATAATTTGGAACAACCCTGATAAAAAAATTGCGGCAAATATTAAATACGGTTTGTCAGAGTGCATAGCCATCATTGATGCAACTACAACCGTTAAAGGTCCAGTAGGGCCTGTAATTTGAGTAGGAGTCCCACCGAATATAGAGGCAAGCATGCCGACAATTATTGAACCGTAAATTCCTGCAGTTGCTCCAAGTCCGCTTGATACACCGAGCGCTATTGCAAGAGGTAAAGCTATTACTCCTGCTGTAATTCCGCCGAGTAAATCTCCTTTAAAGTTTGATAAAATCCCTGTTTTCATAGTGTAAGTCCCCGTATAATCTCTAAAATATTATATAGCAGAATATTTTAAAATTACAAGGGGACTTAAATTTTTTATACAAGACCTTCTTTTAATGCTTTAACTGCTGCTTGAGTTCTGTCGTCAACTACAAGTTTTTGTATAATGTTACAGACATGAGCTTTTGCAGTATGTTCTGAAATTGTAAGCTCTTGTGCTATTTCATTGTTGGAAAGACCGTCTACAACGAGTTTTAAAACTTCATATTCTCTTTGTGTAAGATTTGCGTGCTGTTCTTTAAACATTGCTCTCGACATTTGGCGAGGTGGTATTACTCCGCAGTTTTTTTCTCTTAGAATGGGAACTACCTGCGGATCAAGCCACATTGCACCTTCTTTTACTGTTTTAATAATCATTTTCAAAGCTTCTGTGCCTATGTCTTTCAGGACGTAAGCACAGGCACCGGCATGAAGGGCATCTATAATCTCTTGCTCGCTTAAATGAGAAGTAAGAATTATAACTTTTGCTTTGCTGTCGAGTTCTAAAATTCTTTTGGTGGCTTCAATTCCTGAAATATCTGGCAGACCTATGTCCATAATAATTACATTTGGGTGAGTTATCCTGAATTTTTCAACAGCTTCTTTCCCGTTTTGGGCTTCAGATGCCACAATAATTTCCTCCTGTCCCTCAAATAGAGATTTTAAGCCTACACGTATAAGTTTTTGATCTTCTACAAGTAATATGTTTATTGTCATAATTATTTCTCCCTATATTACTTATAAGTTTTTTGTGATGCTAATTAATCCCTTTTATATGAAGAAATTGCGGCAATATTATCGGGTGTTGATTAAGAAATAAAATTTGTATTATTAATGTAAGACTTAATGCAATCTTAATATTTTTTTAAGATTATTAAGCTCAAAATTATAGCAAATTTAATTATTTTAGGTTATTATGTAAATGGTAAATATACATAAGGTGTATCATTATGAAATATTCAAATTATTCAACGGTAATTATAGGGAGCGGTATTGCAGGATTATATGCTGCATTAAAGATAGAACAGCAAGTTGAACTTCCAGACGGGCTTCTTTTGATTACCAAATCAAAATTGGGAGAAAGTAACTCCAGATACGCTCAAGGCGGTATGGTAGGAGTTATGAAAGAAAATAAGGCTGATTCAACTGCTTCGCATATTGCTGATACTATTAAAGCCGGAGCAGGACTTAGTGAATTTAATACGGTTAAATACATCTCTGAAAATTCAGATGCTGTCATAAAAGATTTGTTGAAATTCGGAGTTGAATTTGACCGTGATGAAAACAATAATTTATGTTTTACAAAAGAAGCAGCTCATAGTGTAAGAAGAATTCTACACTCAGGCGGCGATGCTACAGGGAAAATGATTGAACAGGCTCTTTGCCGAAAAGTCAGAGAAAATGAGAATATTGAAATTTATGAAGATACCGATGCCGTTGAACTTCTTGTGAGTGAAGACTGCTGTAAAGGTGTTTTGATTTTTAACGATGAAACACAGGAGTATGAAACAATTTATGCCCCGGCAATAGTTCTTGCAACAGGCGGTATCGGTCAATTGTACAAGTATACGACAAATCCTGCAGGCGCTACAGGTGATGGATTTGCTCTTGCATATAATGCAGGAGCTGTAATGCAAGATATGGAATTTGTTCAATTTCACCCGACAGCTCTTGCTATTGACTGCGGAGAAAATCGATTTTTAATCTCAGAAGCAGTTAGAGGAGAAGGTGCAAAACTTTGTGACGGAGACGGTATTGAATTTATGTCGCAATATGATTCCCGTAAGGAATTGGCTCCCCGTGATATTGTTACACGTGCAATTTATAATGAAATGAAGAACAATAATGTTGACAATGTTTATTTAAATGCAACTTGTATTGATGCTAAAAAACTTGCTAAACGTTTTCCTAATATTTCACAAAAATGTATGGAAAATGGTATTGACATTGTTCGAGATTTTATTCCTGTTGCTCCTGCGGCACATTATTACATGGGCGGTGTAAAAACAAACCTTAAAGGTGAAACTTCAATAAAAGGTTTATATGCAATAGGTGAAGTTGCATCAACAGGGCTTCACGGCGGCAATAGGCTAGCAAGCAATTCTTTGCTGGAATGCGTTGTTTGCGCATATTCAGCTGCAGAGTATCTTAAATCAATAGAGCTAAAATCTCCGAAACAAATTGATGAAAGTATTAAATCAATGCTTGATAAATATACTGATGAAGATATTATTTTAGAAGAATTGAATGTCACGAATTTGAAAAAAGAATTGCAGGAAATTATGTGGGATTATGTTGGAATATTCAGAGATGAAAAATCTATTCTTACCGCTATCAGTAAAATAAATAAATTGAAATCGGAATTCCCGCGTAATTACAAATGCCTAAGCAGAGATGAATATGAGTTTAAAAATATGCTTCTTGTTTCATTATTAATTGCGAATTCCGCATTAATGAGAAAAGAATCGCGAGGAGCTCATTGCAGAACAGATTATCCGGATACGAAAGAAGAATGTATCCACAGCTGTATAACTAAAAAAGAAGGAGTGCCTGATTTTGTTAAGTAAATTTTATGTTCAAGACCATGTAAAAATGGCTCTAATGGAAGATATCGGATATGGCGATATTACAACAGAAAATCTTGCAGGTGAAAATGACTTTTTGAAAGCTGAATTAAATACAAGAAGCGAAGGTGTTCTTTGCGGTTGTGATGTGTTTAAAACAGTTTACGAAACATTATCTGATAAAGTTGATATCAAATTTTATTTTAAAGACGGCGATAAAATAAAAAAGGGTGACAAAATAGCAGATATTTCCGGCCCTGCTAAAGACCTTCTTATGGGGGAAAGGGTTGCATTGAATTATATTCAGAGAATGTCAGGGATTGCAACAGAAACCGGTAAGTACCAGGAAGCTATCAAACCATATTCCGCTAAAATTGTTGATACAAGAAAAACAACTCCGAATTTCAGAGCGTTTGAGAAATATTCAGTGAAAGTCGGCGGCGGGGCGTTACATCGATTTAATTTATCAGACTGCGCAATGATAAAAGACAATCACATAAGACTTGCAGGCTCAATTACTGCTGCGGTTAATAAGTTACGTGAAAATATTTCTCATGCTCACAAAATTGAAGTTGAATGCGATACGCTAGAACAGGTTAAAGAAGCTGTTTCCGTAAAATCTGATATAATAATGCTTGATAATATGTCTGTTGAAACTATGAAACAAGCTGTTGAAATAATTAATCATCAGGCTGTAGTTGAAGCTAGCGGTAATGTTAAACTCGATACCGTTAACGCAATTGCATCAACAGGTGTTGATATAATATCTTCAAGTGCAATTGTTGCTAAAGCACCAACTTTAGATCTTGCATTGGATATGTAAAGTGTATGTAAAACACTAATTGTAAAGAGGTTGAAATATTATATTTTCAGCCTCTTTTAATATTTTTATAAAAGAATTGTAAACTTTCTTAAAATACATGGCAAAAAATTTTTTTCTTTGTTTTAAAATGAATGTAGATACATTTAATTGTTTGGTGAAAAAATGAAGGTAAACTCAATACAACGTGATATGACCCTTAAACAGGGTAATTTAAGGCTCCGTTCGGAATCTCAAAATTTTAGAGAGAAGAATAACGCGGGTATGTATGAAAACAGAGGATATAATGCAGATTATTGCGGCAGTTTTACGGGAAAGAGTGAAGCTGCCGCAACTGCTTTAAAAAAGGGTTTTACTGATAAAATCCTTTCCAGTAAATGGTTCGGTTCATTTGCAAAATATTCAAATGATCATAATATTTCAACAAGTGCTTTAATTGCTTTGATTCTTGCCGGAGTTATGCGTCCCGCAACTATTATGGCTTTGCCGGGAAAACAAGATAAAGAAGATAAAATTTATGCTTCAGGTCATGCAATGGCATCAGGTATTATAGGATTTCTTGTTTCTACTGCGATTACAAGTCCTTTTGATGAATCAATTAAAAAATTCTTTGGGAATCCTGATAAGTATATAACAGCAAAAAATGGAGCTAAGCAGACAGGAAGAAAAGGTTCTAAACCAACCCTTGAAAGAATGAAAAAAGCTATGGCATATTTGGATAAAAAAGTTGAAACGGCTAAAACCGCCAAATATTATGAACCTTTGCTTGAAAAATTAACAAAACAAACTTCTGCTATGGAAACACTTGCAAAGAATATACCTGACTGGGTTATCGGTGTTCCCCGTGCAATTTTAACAATTGCCCTCATTCCGCCGATTTTAAAATATGTTTTCGGAGTGGAAAAGAAAAAGAAAGCAGAACCCCCTAAAGATACAACAGTAAATAATAATATGGAAGCCCCTAAAATGGATTTTATTGAAAAACCTGCATTTCAGCAATTCAAAGGAGGTGTTAAATAATGAACTTAACACTTAACACAAATTCTCCTGTAAGAAATGCTCAAAATTATAATCAGAACAGACTAAAACAACAAACCTTTACAGGTAATCCGCTGCAGAACGGTGCAGATGTCGCAAATGAAATGATGAAAGATTCAAATTTATTTGCCCCGTTTTTAAAGATGTATGATAAATTCACAGACGGAATTGCGAAACATTTTACATCCAAAATTGTTAACAGTAAGCCTATTGTCGGGCTGGCTTCAAAATTTAAAGATAGTGATAATCTTTTCCAGCATTGTTTAACAATCGGTTCTGTTATCACAAGCGGTTTGTATATGCAAAAAACTCTTACAAATGATAAACTTGATAAAGACAGAAAGAAAACATTGGCAGTAAACCAGGGGCTTACGTTTGTTGTTTCAACTTTTGGCGCTTACGGTCTTGATAAATATGTTAAAGGATGGTGGGGTAAATTAACTGAAAAATTTGCAGGTCATCTTCTAAATGATAATAAATTTGTAGAAAATTTCCACAAGCATAATGACACTATTAAAGAAGCAAATAAAAAATTGTTGGATGCAGCAAAAGGTACTTCCGAAAAACCGTTGCTGAAAAAGACTGCAAAACTTGAAGATTATGTAAAAATGCATCCGGGATATAAGGCTCTCAGTGAAGCAGATGCTAAGTCTTTGATAAGTAAAATTAAAGGTATGGGCGTATTAAGAACAATGATAGTATTTGGTTTTGTTTACCGTTACTTTGTTCCTGTCGTTGTAACAAAACCATCGAACTGGCTTTGTGAAAAATACCTTGCAAACAAAAAAGCAAAAACAGAAAATAATCAAAAAGCTTAATATAAAAAAGTATAAAAACGAGTTGTTACTAAATGTGTAGTAGCGGCTCGTTTTTTATTGAAAAAAAAAAGGGTTTATGCTATATTTTCCAGTGTAGATGGGGTAAGAATGACAGAAAAAGAATACTTGGATTTGGATTTAATAGCTAAGGATTGTAACTTGTTTGATGCGTCTGACGTAAATTCCGTTATTAAAAAAATTCAGGCACTTGATGAGGTTTATGAACACGCTAACCTTGTTAAAATCTATGATTATTTTTTAACCGTTTCAAAAAATCCCGAAATTTTGATGAATGTTATTCAGTGTGCCGACAGAATTAGAGATAAGGCATCTCTTAGTTCGCTTTTAGATTTACTTTTGATGAAGAATATAGATGATGAAAAAGATTTGTATGTTAATGTTAGAGCAATGTGTGCTAAGGTGATTGCAAACTTAAAAGATACATCAGCTGTTACTCCGCTTTTATATTGCCTTAATAATAAGGATGAAAATTATAAAGTAAGACTGGCATGTGCTGATGCCCTTGGCAGAATTGGTGATAGATACGCCGTAGCTCCTTTAATTGAGGTTGTGCAAGATGAAGAAGAAAAATCTGTTTATTTAAGGGAAACTGCCGCATCTGCACTCGGTATGCTTGGGGATTTACGAGCGGTAGACCCTTTGGTGAGTATTTTGGAAACACAAAAGGGAATATGGAATAAATTTACATTTTTGAAAGAACGTGTAATTGAAGCGTTAGGGAAGCTTAGACTTGATGATAATCAGCGAGTTTTTAATGCTTTAAAAAATTCTCTTATGGATGAATCTCCGCAGATAAGGATTAATGCAATCGAAGCTATTATGGATAGTGAAAATCCTCGTGCAGTTGAAACAATTAAAACATGTCTTGTTGAAGATGAGGATGAAGAAGTTAAAAAAAATGCGCTTATTGCTTTGTATAACCTTGTAGGCAGAGAAATTCTTGATGAAGTCGCCAATGGCTCAAGCTATCCTGATGCATTGAAAATGGAAGCAGTTTCAATGATTTCAGAGTATGAAGATGAAGAGGAAGAAAATCAAGATGAGTAAAGGGATTGTACTACTTTCGGGTGGTTTGGATTCGCTTGTAAGTTTGGGGTTGGGAATAAAAGAATATGGAGTTTCTCTTGCCTTAACTTTTGATTACGGGCAGAAATCCGCAGAATATGAGATTAATTCGTCTAGGGCAATTTGTAAATATTATGGTATCGAACACAAAGTAATAAAATTGGGTTGGCTGGAAAATATTACTCATACAGCACTTGTTTCTGATAGTGAAATTCCTGAAGGCAGTAAACTTGATAATCTTGAACAATCAGCAAAAAGTGTATGGGTGCCGAACCGTAACGGTTTGTTTTTAAATATCGCAGGGTGTTTTGCAGACGGTGAAGACTATGATTATATTTTAATTGGAGCTAATAAAGAGGAAGGGCAGACTTTCCCCGACAATTCCAAAAACTTTATAGATAGGATTAACGCAGAATTTGAGTTCTCAACTCAAAAGCATCCTAAAGTTGTTGCGCCCTTGCTAAATTCCGATAAAAATGATATAGTAAGACTGGCATTACAGTATAAAATTCCTCTTGAATACGTCAGAAGCTGTTATGCGGGCGGCGAAAAGCATTGCGGGAAATGCGAATCTTGTGTAAGATTAAAAAATGCTTTAATGTTCAACCATGACACACATTATATAAGGGAACTTTTTTGAAAACACAACTATTAGAACAGGAAATTAAATACGAAGGATGGCAGCTTTCTCCTCACTGGATTTATAAAAATTTTAAAATTCAGGGAGATGCGGCTGTCGCATTTATTGGAGAATGTGAAGTTAAGCTGACAGAAATGGTTGATATAGAAGATGTAATTAATAATGAACCTATTTACAGTAAGTCCATGCTCAGCTTTATTTCTGAACAATTCAACGTTGGGCTTGTTGAAGGGGTTTTCAGACAAAGGCTTTTGATTTGTATAATAAAAGAAGCTCTCGAAAAACGCGGTTTTGTAATTATCAGAAATGGTGACGATTTGTTCTATGATGGGAAAAAACTGACCGTTTCAATTGCAACAAAGTCAATAAATTCAATATTAATTCACACCGGAATAAATATTGATTCTCAAGGTGCGCCTGTTAAAGCAAGCGGGTTGACAAGCGAGCTAGGTATTACAAATATTAAAGAACTCGCAAATGAAATTCTTGAAAAGTACTCAGAAGAAATTAATGATATAATAATGGCATCAACAAAAGTCAGAGGTGTATGATGGAAGAAGATATAAAAAAGACTTCACATATAAGCTATAAGGAATATCAAAAAAAAGTTACAAAAAATCCCAATGAAGGAATTATAATATTTGTTTCTGCATTTTTTATATTGCTTTTGTTGTTTTTAGGAATTGCAAAACAAATTTCTCCTGAAGTTGATGTTTCTATTGGGGATGATACAGCTATTACAAGTAACGAAGAAATTCAAAAATCTCCTGTTGATGAAAGATTAAAATTATTGCAAATGGAAGATGAAGGCAAAAGTGCTAATGCCGATAATACATTTGCCACAGAATTAGACGAAAAAGTCGTTCTTCCCGAACACAAAAAAGATGATAAACAAAAAGCAGAGACTCTAAAAGAAGAAGAACCTATTACTCTTGTCGATAAAGAAGCAAATCCGAAGCCTTCAGAAACGGTTTCACCAGCTCCTAAGTCTGTTCAGGTGCATCCGCAAACAGCTCCGGCAAAAGTTGTTGTTGGTTATTATGCAACAAAGGAACAAGCTGAAGTTGCAAAAGGAATTATTTTAGAATCAGGTATGAACATATCTCCCTTTGTTCGGAATATTGGTGGAGCATTTACAATTCAAGTTGGTTCATACAGCTCAAGGGAAAAAGCTCAAAGTGTTGTAAACGATTTATTGAGAAATAATTATCCTGCAAGAATTATTATTGAATAAAAAAAGAGGTTTGAAACCTCTTTTTTTTATACAAACCAGTTGCAGGCATCCCCTTTACACAAAATGCTATCTAAACTCGACATTACATCTTCTTTAGTCATTTCATAAGTTACAGGTGTTATTGATATTTTATTATTTTTGACAGCGGCGATATCAGTATTTGAATCTTCAGATTCTGTAATTAATTCGCCTGCCATCCAGTAATACACTTTTCCGCGCGGGTCAACACGTTTTTCATAGTTGTCCGTAAACATTTTTCTTCCGAGCTCTGTAATTGCCACACCTGCAATATCTTCTTCGTCAAGAGCAGGTATATTAATATTTAAAATACTTTTTTTAGGAAAAGTAAATTCTTTAAGTTTTGGAAGCAGTAAATTAACGAATTTTGCAGCATATTGAAAATGTTCGTACTCGTAATTCATGCTGGCAAGTGACATTGCAATACTTGGAACGCCAAGCATTGCTCCTTCCATTGCACAGCTTACTGTTCCTGAATAAAGTATATCAGCTCCAAGATTTGGTCCGTGATTAATCCCTGAAATGACAACATCCGGTTGTTCCTCAGGTGATAATATTGCATTAATCCCAATTTTTACGCAATCTCCGGGAGTTCCTGTTGTAACCCAAGCTCTTTTTACTCCATGGTAAGCTTCCACTTCTTCTACGCGCAGCGGAGTATGCAGAGTTAAAGAATGTCCAGCTGCACTTCTTTCTCTGTCAGGAGCTATTACGTATACATCATGTTGTTGTGCAAGTGTTTCTGTCAGGCATCTTATACCGTTGGCTGCAATACCGTCATCATTTGATACTAATATTTTCATATTTCTCCTTTAAATCCTTCATAAAATATATATTAATATATTACTATAATTTTATTTTAAACGAAAATATTAATTTTTGTAACAAAATATAATAATGATATTTAAAATATAGCAATAATATATACAAAAATTTTTTTATATATATGACACGAGGAAAAGCATAAAACGAGGAATCACAAAAACGTTTTATTGCACACTACACTTCACACTATTACGAGGAATTATTCAAAGAATTCCAACGTCGTTTTCGAAAGGGAACGGCGTTTTTTTTATTTTCAGTACTTGAATATTTATTTATAATATTGTATAATCAGTGTGTATTGAAAAAAAAGGAGCTAAATATGAAAAGATTTAAGAATGTCGGGGGGGGGGCGCTTCTGTAGCTCCTAAACCTGCTTTTACGCTAGCGGAGGTTCTTGTAACATTAGGAATTATAGGTGTTGTTGCTGCAATGACACTTCCGTCTTTAATCAATAATTATAAAGAAAAAGAAACAGTTGCAAAGTTAAAAAAAACTTATTCGATTTTATCTCAAGCATATATTACCGCTTTTAACAAATACGGTTCTCCTGACGAATGGACATGGAGTCCGCAAGTGTATCCTGTTCCGCAAACTCTCGCAGGATATTTGAGGGAAAATTTACAAGTTGTTAGAGTTTGTGATGATGGTTCTTGTTTCCCGGATGTAATGTACAAACGTTTAAATGGTACTAATCATCGCAATTATAGTAAGGAAGGTTCACACTATGCCTCATTTGTTTTGAATGACGGCACTTTAATTCTTTTTTGGAGCGCTGGTATTTGTTCCATAACCAGAAAAAATTGTGGTTTTATATATACTGATATAAACGGGAAAAAACCACCAAATCAATGGGGAAGAGATATGTTTGGTTTCATTTTAACTCCGACTAATATCATTCCGTTCGGTATTGAAGGTTATGATTATCCGTTTACGAGTTCTTGTGATAGAAAACAAGATCCTTATTTAAACGGACTCGGATGTACTGCATGGATTATTTATAATGAAAATATGGAATATCTTCATTGCGATGATTTGAACTGGGGGACAAAAATAAAATGCAAATAAACTATTTTGTAATTACAGCAAAAACTTCTGCAAGTTTACCTGTCTTGTTGTTTTTGAATTTAATTTCTTTTTTTGTATTTTCTGGGGTAAACTCGGCTTTTTGGTAATTGATTAAATACTTCATGAATTCAGGACTAAACATCTGACTCCTTTGCTACACTAAAAATTTCCCTACACACTTGTATATATATAAAACCACAAAATAGCTTTTTATTGTCAGAAATTAATAAATTATTTACAATAGTTAATGAGATGTTATAATTTATATATATAAGGATTTTAAATATGCGTCAATCATCAATCATAGATATAATTTCTCCAATAATGGCAGGACCTTCAAGTTCACATACCGCAGGTGCAGTCAGATTAGGTCTGTTAGCACGTAATGTTTATAATGCAAAACCTGATAAAATTACTTTTAAACTTTATAATTCGTATGCACTTACAGGTAAAGGTCATGGAACAGATAAAGGTTTGCTTGCAGGAATTTTAGGTTTTCCCGTTGATGATGTCAGAATAAAAGATGTTTTTGAAACGCCTGAAGCTAAAGAGATTAATTGTGATTTTGAGTTTTTAGAGGATTTTAACAGGCATCCTAACGCCGTTGATTTTATTTTTGAAGGCGGTTTAAAGATGACGGTTTCAGGAGATTCTATTGGTGCAGGTGAAATCGTTTTGACAAAAATTAACAATTTTTCTGTTAATCTTGATGGTAAATATAACACCCTGTTACTTGTTTACGAAGATGTCCCGGGGGTTATATCTTCAGTAACACGTATTATTCAGGAAGATAACGTAAATATTGCTTCACTTCACTGTGACAGAAGCGGAAAAGGTAAAGATGCTTCTATGTGTATATGTATTGACGGAGAACTTTCGAAACAATGTCAGCAGGCAGTAAGTGAATTAAAAAATATGTACATTGTCAGATATATAAAGAAATTGGAAAGTTAATATATGGAACAAGCTATAACTACATTTAGGCAATTATATTTTGCTTGTAAATCAGCAAATAAAAAGATTTACGAAGTGGCTTTGGATTTTGAAGCATCTAAGGGTGAGTATTCTGAATATAGTGTAAGATTACAGGCAAAGAAAAGTCTTGATGCAATGAAAAATGCCATTAAAAGCGGACTTATATCAACAGAACCTTCTCCTAGCGGTATGAGCGGGGATGATTGTAACAAACTTCAACATAAATATAAAAATTCAGTATCTGTTTTGGGAGCAACAGCACAGAAAATGATGGTTTATGCTCTAGCAACAAGTGAACAGAATTTGAGAATGGGTACAATTGTTGCTTGTCCGACGGCGGGATCTTGCGGAATTGTTCCGTCGGTTTTGATTGCTTATGCGGAAGATAATAATATCTCGGAATGCGAACAAATAAATGCTTTGATTACGGCAGGCGAAGTCGGTCGGCTTGTCTCAAATAAAATGGCTCTAGCAGGTGCTGTCGGTGGTTGTCAGGCTGAATGCGGAGTCGCTGCCGCAATGGCGTCGGCTGCATTAACCCAAATGCGCGGTGGAAGTGTTAAACAAATAATAAATGCTGTAGCTCTTGCTTTAAAAAATATTTTAGGTCTGACTTGTGACCCTGTATGCGGCTTGGTAGAAATTCCATGCGTAAAACGTAATCCGTTTCTTGCAATTCATGCCGTGACCGCATCTGAACTTGCTATGGCTGACATAATTTCAAAAATTCCAGTTGATGAAGTGGTTGACGCAATGGAACAGACAGGAAAACTTATGTCACCCTTACTAAAGGAAAGTTCTCAGGGTGGATTGGCAAAAACTAAAACGGCAATTGCATTAGAAAAGAATATTTTAAAGTAAATATTAACTTATGTAACAAATTAGATTTATAAAAGCAATTTTGTGGAATTTATATCCTTAGTATATATATAAGAGATATGAGTATAATTGCTGAGGAGATATATTATGACATTTGGACGTATTGATGCAATCGGATTTGATGATAAAGCCAGTAAACCAGAGTATGCAACTCAGGTAAAAAAGAAAAATCCCTGGGAGAATATCGGAGCGCTTATGAATGGCTTTGGCTCATATGTAAATAATTTACCCGATAATTTTAACAGTGCATTTACTGTTGGAAAGCAGGGCGGTACTGAAGAAGTCGGGGCGTTTAAAGCTTAGATTTTGCAAAAAGTTTTTATTTGTAATAAACTAATCTTCGAAAGAGGATTAGTTTATTTATGTTATTAACAGCCGATATAGGTAACACAAGTATTACATTAGGACTTTTTGAAGATGATGCTCTTGTCGAAGAATACAGGCTTGCATCAGATAAAGATTTATCGCTGGAAGAGTATGAAGTCCTTTTAAAAACATTATTTAAAGATTTTAAAGTCGACGGGTGTATTATATCTTCTGTAGTGGAAGAACTTACAAAGAAATTTAAAACAGCGGTTGACAATGTTTTTAAAATAAATTCAATTGTTTTATCAACAGAAATTAATACAGGTGTAAAAATTTGTCTTGATAACCCTGAAGAAGCAGGAGCTGATAGGATTGCAAATGCCGCAGGCGCTTATGTCTTGTATAATCACCCTGTTATAGTTGTTGATTTTGGTACAGCTACAACATTTGATATTGTTAATGAAAAAGGTGAGTTTATCGGTGGAATAATTGCTCCCGGATTAAATTTGCAGTTGAAAGCTCTGAATAAATTTACATCTAAGCTTCCAAGAATTGAAGTTGCGCTTTCAAATACTGCAATCGGACATAATACAACTGATGCAATTCTTTCAGGTGTATTAAGAGGCTCTGCTTCAATGATAGACGGACTTATTGAACAGTGTGAAAAAGAATTGGGAGCTAAAGCTGTTGTTGTTGCTACAGGCGGATATTCAGGTTTAATCGCAAACTATTTGAAACGTCCGTTTGACTTTATAAATCCGACTTTAACTCTTGAAGGTTTAAGACACCTTTATCAGATAAACAAGCTAGATGTCATAAGTGAATTGGAGAAAGTTTCCCATTAAGTTCTCGTTCCACACCTGCACGTCATCAGGAACAGAAAGAACTACCGGAGTAAAGTTCCAAATATATTTAATGTTTGCTTTTACAAGAAAATCGGCAGTTGTTTGCGCAAACTGTCTTGGAACTGTTAATATCGCAATATCAGCTTCTTCTTTTTTTGCGGTTTGAGGCAGCTCCGAAATATTTTGGATTTTCATTCCGTTAACAATTTTCCCGATTTTTTCAGGAGCATTGTCAAATAATGACAGAATTATCAGCCCGTAATCCGTAAAGTTTCCGTAGTTCGCAATTGCAGTTCCTAAATTACCTGCTCCGATTATAAAGGCTTTTTTGGTTTTTTTAAACCCGAGAGTTTTTTCAATTGAAATTTTTAATTCTTTTACTATGTATCCAACCCTGCTTTTCCCGGAGTTTTTAAGCAGATTAATATCTTTTCTAACCTGAGAATCATCAATGTGAAGCAGTTGGGCAATCTGCTTGCTGGAAATAAATTCAATATCATTGTTGATATAATCGGATAAAATACAATGATACAGGGTAAGTCTGTTTATAACTTTATCTGAAATTTTGTTGTTCATAATAAAATTATAACACGAGAATTATATATATGCGTAGCACAAACAGATGCGAGGGATAAAAATAATTATATTTGTTCTCTAGAGTATTAGTGCCCGAGTGCATTTATTTTATAAAGCGCCTTTTCAGTTTATTTTGGGTTTTATAGTGTGCATTGCAAAAGCGTTTATACAAAGCTTGTAAGCAGTATCTACGTGCGTAGCACAAACAGATGCGAGGGATAAAAATAATTATATTTGTTCTCTAGAGTATTAGTGCCCGAGTGCATTTATTTTATAAAGCGCCTTTTCAGTTTATTTTGGGTTTTATAGTGTGCATTGCAAAAGCGTTTATACAAAGCTTGTAAGCAGTATCTACGTGCGTAGCACAAAAAAATGACGGGGTTGTAATATTCTCCGTCAAGCTTATGAATTATATATGTATTGTTAGTTCCAGCTGCTCTCAACGCGATTTTTTCTCTATATTATATATATACCCTTGAACTAATTCTTTTTAACTATATGTAAAGAAATATTACTAATTCTTTAGAATTAGTTTTTGAGGGGTATCTATTCTTAAGAGTTAATTATTTGTGCGTTTTTCTTCTTCCTGAACGAATTTTGTAAGTTGTTCAAGATGTTTGTCTTCTATTACGTCAATAAGTTCTTTTACTGATTTAATTTTGCCGAGAGCAAAGCTTGTTTCAGCTAGTAATACGCAATCGTTACAGAGTCTGTAGCCTTCGTATTCTATATAACCTGCAAGACACTTGTTTTCTCCGCAGCAGTCACAGTCAAAATATTCGTCTATAATATCAGGGTTATCCTCAATGTCGTCTATTCTCATTTGTTCTACGACTTGTGACATTTCTTCTATAATTTCTTTTTCGGATTTCATTTTATTAAGTCCCTCATTTTACTTACAGCTTCAGGTAATCCTGTAAATACGGCGCGTGAAATAATGCTGTGTCCAATATTAAGTTCATGGAGACCTTCTATTTCATGCATTCTGTGAACATTTTCGTAGTTAAGCCCGTGTCCGGCATTAACTTGTAAACCTAAACTTTGTGCCAGTTCAGCTGCTTTTTTAAGTTTTTGAAATTCCTGTTCTTCTTCTTCATATCCGAAGCATTCAGAGTAAGTTCCCGTATGCATTTCAATAAATTGTGCGCCTGTTTTTGCAGATGCCTTGACTTGTTTTTCATCAGGATCGATAAACAGGCTTACAATAATACCCGTATCAAGCAGCGGTTTTATAAATTCAGTAACTTTATCAAGCTGTCCTGCAACATCAAGACCGCCTTCTGTTGTTACTTCCTGCCTTTTTTCAGGAACAAGGCATATTGAATACGGTTTAATATCAAGTGCAATTTGCTGAATATCTTCAGCCATTGCCATTTCAAGGTTAAGTCTTGTTTTTAAAGAATTTATGAGAGTATAAACATCTTCATCTTTAATGTGTCTTCTGTCCTCTCTTAAATGTGTTGTAAGTGATGAAGCGCCGTTTTCTTCAGCGATTTCAGCAGCTTTTTCAACACTTGGTTCGACACCGCCTCTTGCGTTTCTTAATGTTGCCACGTGGTCTATATTTACACCTAATAACATAATTTTACCTCTTTTCTATTTTTAATAAAGCGGTATATGATGGTAAAATCGTTGTTTTACCTGCCATAGTTGCTTTATCTATTGCTTTTTTTAAGTTTGGTTCTACTATAATTTTTTCCTGCGGAATTCCTGCATATTTTAATCTTGTTGCCATATCATTTGCACGTGTTCCTGAGGTTATAACAAGTTTTTTCGCATTTTTCAATTGCTCGAAATCGCTGTCCCAAAGCCATGAGATGTCGCGGCCGTCTGCATAATTATCGTTAATCGCTATAACAATATTTGATTTCAAATCGACTGTTTTTAGAACTTCGCTTGCTCCCGTAGGGTTTTTAATAAGCTGGATTATTGTCGGATTTCCGTTTATAATTCTTTTTTCCGTGCGTCCGAAAATTGCATGGTATGTATCAAGGGCTTTTTGAATTTCTTCCTGATTTAACCCTGTTTCAAATCCAAATGCAATTGCTGCAAGAGCATTGTAAGCATTATAAAGACCTGCAAGGTTAACTTTAAATTCAAAAGAAATTTCTCTGTTTTGAACTGTGATTATTGAATAATCATTATAAACTTTTACATCTGCGGGATAATCGCATTTGTGCCGTTTATAGCCGCATTTTGGACAATAGTAGTGCCCCTGCTGTGCAAAAAACTGTTTTGAATATTTAAGTTCTTCCCCGCATGCACAGTTAAAAACTTCTGACGGAGCATTTGAATTATGTTCGTAGCTGCAATCGTACTCAACTTTTTCAAACCCATAAAAAACAGTATATTTTGTTGTGTTAAATGTTGCGACAATAGGGTCATCAGCATTTAAAATAAGTTTTAAATCCTGATTTTTATCTATTGCATTTTTGATAAACCCTGCAGTAGTGCTTAATTCTCCGTATCTGTCAAGCTGATCGCGGAAAAGATTTGTGACCACAAGATAATCGGATTTCATATAATCATACAGTTTCGTCAAATAAGCTTCATCGGATTCTATTACGGCATAATCAAAACGCTTAAAAGGTTCTATAGAAAGAGCGAAAACATTTGCAACGCCAGTTAGCATATTTGCTCCTTTAAGGTTATGGACAACTTTTTGGTTAGCCGTTTCCAAAATATGTGCTATAAGCCCTGATGTTGTAGATTTTCCGTTTGTCCCCGTAATTGTTACAATATGTTTTTTTATGTATTTAGAACAGTGTTTTAGAAAATCAGGACATATTTTCAATACAACCATTCCTACAAATGATGTGCCTGATGACTTATTCAGCAGCTTAATCCCCAGATAAGCACATCTTGCAATTATTAAAGACAGGTAAAATTTCAGTTTGCTAATCATAAATAGTCCTTTAGACGTATTCTTTTTCTCTCAATATTATCTTATACTTCTCTAATATAATACAAAAGTAAGAATAATAAAAATGTATTTATTTATTGCAATAATTTTTATAGCAGAGTTAATAATTGCTTGTACTTTAATAAATTTTATAGTAAAAGCGGACAAAAAGGTGTGCAGATACAATGCATGTATTGAGGCGTTTAATCCACTTGCTCAAACCTGTCTGCAGTATTCAAGGTGTTTGGTTTCGACATTTAATCGGTCATTTGATAGTTTTTTTGTGTTTATAAAGAAAAAACAGGAGCAAATTATATTTAAGACTGTAGTAATAATTGCTATTTATTCTATATTGTTTTTATTTAAAATAAAAGCTGATAAAGCATCAAAGTTTTACAGGCTTGCGGGCGTAATCCGCGATATAGTAACAGATTTTGCCGTCTAGCTTGTAATCTTGAAAAAAATATGCTAAAATAAATAACGAAAGATGAGGTTATGTTATGAGTAAAAATAAATCATTTATGTTCGGTATGGGGCTGTTGGCAGGTGTTGTCGGCGGACTTCTTGCAGGAGTTCTTTATGCTCCGAAATCCGGCGAGGAATCAAGACGTGAACTTAAAGAAGCAGCTTGTGAACTTTATGAAAAAAATTCTCCGGCTATTAAAGAAGCTAAAAAACAGGCTCTTGAAAATATTGATTTGATGAAATATAAGCTGGAAAGGCAATTAAGAAAATTTAATAATATGATAAAATCAAAGAAACTTCTAAAAGCTAAAGAGCTTGAAGAAATGGATGATGAGTACAACTATGATAATTAATAAATAAAGGTAAAATAAATGGAGATGTCACAAATTGCGTTAAATCAAGGGTTAACCTTTCTAGCCTGGGCAACAGGTGTTGTCGTTGTTATTGTTGCAGGCTTTTTGGTTAAGCTTTTGATTGACCTTTCGGTTCTTGCAAAGAATCTGAACCAAACTTCAATTATAGTTAATACAGAATTGAAACCGACTCTTAAGGAGTTAAATGAAACATTAAATTCAATTAATGAAATTGTTAAAAATACCGATAAAGGTGTCGGTGATTTTAAATCCGCTATCGGGAAATTTGTTGATAAAACAAAATTGGTATCGGGAACTTTATTCGGCGGACTAATCAATGGCTTTACAACAGCGTATAAGCTTTTTAGAAAATAGTAGTTTCCGGCGATTAATTATCAGTCGGCAACTGTTAGAATGTAGATGAAACAGTAAAGGAGATATAATTATGTCAGCAACTAAATTTTTAGCAGGTTTTATAGTAGGTGGTGCTATCGGAGCTATTGCAGGGGTTCTTCTCGCACCAAAATCAGGAGAAGAAACAAGAGCAATGTTAGCTGATGGCGCTAAAGAAGCGATGAAAAGAGCAGATGAAACTGTAAAAGAAATTCAATCAAAGGCGGACGATGTTGTTTCTGATATGCAGAAAAAAGGCGATGAAATTAAAGAAAAACTTCAAAACCTTATTAATCAGCAAAAAGAAGCTAAACAAGAAGCTTAAAAATTATAAAAAAAGACCTGATTTTAATCAGGTCTTTTTATTTATTGTTATTAAGTGCATCGTTTAATGCTTTTTCAAGGACTGTAATTTTGTTTTCCAACACTTGAATTTTTGCTTCTGCTGATGTGTTTGATATAGAGCCCTTTTCAAGTTCTCTTTTATATGCGTTAAATTTTTCTTTTAAAGATGTATATAGCGGTGCAAAAAAGAATATTGCCGATATTTCTCCAAGCACAAACATCAGCAGCGTATATATTGCCATATTTAAGTTTATTGAATATGGGGGGATATTGATTAATTGTGCAATTTTACTGCTTAAAAGAGTAATCCCCGCAGTATCCTGATAATTCATAAGAATTAAAAAACATAAAATCAGTATGGTAATTATTGATAAAAATTGCATAAATCTAGCTCCTTAGATATTTTAATACTTTTTGTATTTTTTCATCAGGTTCAATTTGTAATTCTATTATTTCATTTCCAAACGGTTTTGTAAACCTTAGAAAGTATGATTGTAAAACCTGTTCTTCTGTTTTCACTTTACCCTGACCTGCGCCGTATAGAGTATCGTTGTATACAGGGTGGTTAATGCTTTTCATATGAACCCTTATTTGATGAGTCCTTCCGGTAATTAGAGTCAATTCTATGTAGGTATGTTCCTTAAATCGTTCAAGCACTTGAACAATGGTTTTGCTTGGTTTTCCATCCTCTCTTACGGTCATTTTATGCGGTTGGTTGGGATTTCTGCCGATTGCTTTGTTTATTTCAAACTCATCTTCTTTAATTACACCTTTTACGATTGCTCGATATTTTTTTGTAACAGCATGATTTTTTATTTGTTCGGCAAGAAATTCATGTGCTTTGTTGTTTTTTGCAATCATTAATAATCCTGATGTATTTCGGTCAAGTCTGTGCAAAATTCCTCGTCTGAATTCTCCGTTAATATCAGAAAGATTATCTCCGTATTTATATAAAAGTGCATTAACAAGAGTGTTTTCTCGTTCTAATGCTGTAGGGTGTGTCAGCATTCCTGATGGTTTACTGACGACAAGCATATTTTCGTCTTCATATACAATTTCAATCGGGATATTTTGCGGTTTAATTTCTAATTCTTTTTGGTCATCAGGAATTTCAAAATCAACTTTGTCATTTTCTTTCAAAATATATGATGGCTTTTTTAAAGTGTCATTAATTTTAATACATCCGGCTTTAATAAAATTTTGTATTTTGGAACGCGAAATATCAGGGGTTATTTCTGATAAGAAACTGTCCAGCCTTTTGTTTTCATCGTTTTCATCAATATAAATAATCATTTATTTTTTCTTTATAAGTATCAAAATTATTAAAGCGATTACACCGATATTAATGAATATATCAGAAATATTAAAAACAGGGAAGTTTACAAAGTTTAGCTGAAAATAATCTCTTACAAAGCCGTATGCAATTCTTTCATGCAAATTGCCTGCTATTCCTGCTGATAAAATTGAAATGAAAAAGCAGGTTTTTAAAGAAATTGATTTGACATGTTTAATAACATATAGTGCCAAGAGCACTAGTGCAACAACTGAAAGTATAATCAGCAGTTCTCTCGAGTCTTTGAGTATACTGAAAGCTGCCCCTGTATTTTTTATGTAATTAAGAGAAAACACGGGATTTGAAAGTTTATATCCGTCTGTAAGTTTTTCTGCCATCATGTTTGACAGATATAAATCCGTAAATATAAAAAATACATAACAAATTACAAAATATATAAACTTACCTGTTTTTTCCATTTTTGTTATTACCTGTATTATTTTCCAACTTGATATATTTGTTTTCCGGGACTACATTTATTCTTGTCATAATAAATGCAAGTCCTCCCATATATACTCTTATTTTGTCATTTGTATACGGTTCAGCTTTTGTAATTCCGACAGATGCAACAGTATATTCATTTACGTTATTTTTATTTGACAAAAATACTCTTTCCAAAATATTGTCATCCGGCATTTTTCTAAAAGCTTCATCAGATTTTGTTTGCGGGTATACAATATTTTCTTTGTTAATTGAGGCTATTACAACGCTGTCTTTTGGAGCATCAACTTTCAAAGTTGCCGTGTAGTATTTGTTTGCCCCTATTTGTTTAGGTGCATTCAGTTCAATATTTGTATACCTTGCATCTCCGTATTTTAAAGTTGATGTTTCTTCAATAATTTTTTCAGAATTTATCAGCCACTTAGCCCCCTGTTTTTCGAGGTGATATACACATTGCGAAGTTGAATAAAGTTCTCCTATTGCCGTGAAATCTCCTATTTCTTCTTTAGAGGTGGCAACGGCAGTTTCATTAACAAAAACTGTTGCATAATTGTCGCTGAATTCTATATTTTTAATATCAGTTTTATAAACTATATCGGGATAAATATCCCAGGTTTCTTCAATAAGTTTGAAATAAACATCTTTGTTAAAACCGTCCGAATTTACGAAATCATCGGCATAAAGTGTAGCTAGACCTTTTAAATCATATTTATTTGTATAAGCGGATTGTTGGTCAATAACTTTTTTTATGTCATTGTATGTGGTTTTATTCAGCCTGTTTTGTTCAATTCTGGCTTTTTGTACGGTAAATATATTTGCCTGTGACGGCAAAGAACCCGCAGAACAAAACAATAAAGCTGTTATTATTAAAACGGATAATTTTTTCATATTTTTATTATACATAAAAACTTTTTTTATGCTATTATTTTTTTGAAGATTAGGAGAGAAAAAGATGAAAGACGCATATTTTCCGCAGGAAATAGAAAAAAAATGGCAGAAAATTTGGGAAGAAAAAGGAACGTTTAAAACCCTTGATGAAAATGATAAACCCAAGTATTATGCTTTATCAATGTTCCCGTATCCGTCAGGTAAACTTCATATGGGACATGTCAGAAATTATACGATTACCGATGTAATTGCACGTTTTAAAAAGATGAACGGTTTTAATGTTCTTCATCCGATGGGTTGGGACAGCTTCGGCCTTCCTGCCGAAAATGCAGCAATGAAACACGGTGCAAATCCTGAAACCTGGACTGATGAAAATATTGCATATATGACTAAACAGTTAAAAATGCTTGGACTTTCTTACGACTGGGACAGAGAAGTTACAACCTGTAAACCTGATTATTATAAATGGACACAATGGTTGTTTTTACAGCTTTATAAAAAAGGTCTTGCCTATAAGAAAGAAGCAGCGGTTAACTGGTGTGAAGAATGCGGAACAGTTCTTGCAAATGAACAGGTTATCGACGGCAAATGCTGGAGATGCGACCATGTTGTCGAGAAAAAATATTTATCTCAATGGTTCTTGAAGATTACCGATTATGCTGAAATCCTGCTTGAAGACTTGGATAAATTGCCAGGTTGGGGTGATAATGTTAAGACAATGCAGGCTAACTGGATTGGAAAATCTCAGGGTGCAATATTAAAATTCAAAGTTGTTGAAAAAGATATGGAAGTTCCGGTTTATACCACACGCCCTGACACTGTGCACGGTATAACATACCTTGTAGTTGCTCCTGAATATAAAGATATTGACCAATTGACAACTCCCGAAAATAAAGAGGCAGTTGAAGCTTACAGAGCAAATGCGCGTAAGATGACAGAAATAGAAAGATTATCTACTGATAGGGTTAAAACTGGAGTTCCTTTAGGTACTCATTGTATTAATCCGTTTACAGGCGAAAAATTTCCGCTTTGGACGGCAGATTATGCACTTGTAGAATACGGAACGGGTGCTGTTATGGCTGTGCCTGCTCATGATACACGCGACTTTGATTTTGCGAAGAAATACAATCTTCCGATGAAAGTTGTAATTCAAAATCCTGAAAATCCTTCGGATTGCAAAAATGAAGCCTACACTGAACCGGGTGTTCTTGTAAATTCAAACGAATTTGACGGAATGGGCAATGAAGATGCTAAAAAAGCAATTACACAAAAAGCTGTGGATGAAGGTTTTGGTGAATTCAAAACTCAATACAGACTTCGTGATTGGCTTGTTTCAAGACAAAGATACTGGGGGGCTCCAATTCCTGTTGTCTATTGTGAAAAATGCGGAATTCAGCCTGTGCCTGAGGAACAGCTCCCTGTAATGCTTCCGAAAGATGTAGATTTTAGCGTTGTCGGGAAATCACCTATTACGACTTCAAAGACATTCGTAAATACAACATGTCCTTGCTGCGGCGGACCTGCTAAACGCGAAACTGATACGATGGATACGTTTGTTTGCTCAAGCTGGTATTATCTGAGATATTCTGATGCGAAAAATGATAAAATGCCGTTTGCAAAAGATAAAGTTAATAAATGGCTGCCCGTTGATCAGTATGTTGGCGGTATTGAACATGCTATTTTGCACTTGTTGTATTCAAGATTTTTCACAAAAGCTTTAAGAGATATGGGACTTCTTGATTTTGATGAACCATTTAAAAATCTTTTAACACAGGGTATGGTTTTGAAAGACGGTTCGAAAATGTCAAAATCAAAAGGAAACACCGTGGATCCTGATGAAATATTTGAAAATTATGGAGCAGATACTGCTAGATTATTTATTCTTTCCGATTCACCGCCGGCTCGTGATTTTGACTGGTCAGATGCGGGTGTTGAAGGATGCTACAAATTCTTGAACAGGGTTTGGAGATTAATTTCTTCTAATGCTGAAAATATTTCATTAGCTTATCCAGAACTTAAGGCAGGTTCTTTAAAGAAAAAAGATAATGATGATTTGCTTCGTATCGTTCATATGGCAATTAAAGGGATTACAAACGATATTTCCAATGACTTCCAGTTCAACACAGTAATTTCAAAATATCGTGAACTTGTTAACGCAATTTATGATTGGAGAGGCAAAAAGTCAGAACTTGATGATGAAGATAAGAATGTTTTAAGTTTTGCAATTGTTTCTTTAATCAAGTTGATGTCGCCTGTAGCTGTTCATTTGTGCGAAGAAGCATGGCATGAACTAGGCGGTAAAAACTCTATTCATGATGTTGAATGGCCGCTTTGGGATGAAAATCTTGCTAAAGCAAGTTCAATTACTCTTATTGTTCAAATTAACGGAAAAGTTAAAGATAAAATTGAGGCTGATGAAGCTCTGTCTCAGGATGAGCTTAAAGAATTGGCTTTGAACAGTGAGAAAGTAAAAGAACTGACAGAAGGAAAGACAATTGTTAAAATAATTGTTGTTCCTAAAAAACTTGTAAACATAGTTGTTAAATAATTTTTATAAATATGCAATTGTAAGAGGCTGTTTGGGTATACAATATCTAAACAGTCTTTTATTCCTAAATATTTAAATTTGCTAAAATTTGTATATTTATTTTTATTTCCGTAATCTTATAACATTTTTTGTATTATAATTAAGTAGTTATAGTAAGATAATTTAGGGATAGAATTTTGGAAAAACATAAATATTATTTTATCGCCATAGGCGGAGTGGGAATGAGCGGACTTGCTAAGTATTTGTTGGAAAACGGATGTGAGGTTTCGGGCTCTGATATCGTTGACAGTAAATATATTGATAAGTTAAGAGCTTTGGGTGCAAAAATTTATATCGGGCAAAAAGCTGAAAACGTGCCTTCAGATGCAATAGTTGTTGCAAGCACGGCTATTCGAGAAGATAATCCGGAGATGATTAGAGCCCGCGAATTAGGGTTGAAAGTTTATCACCGTTCAGATATTCTTGCCGAAATTTCAAAGTGGGGAAAGTTTTTCTTAGGTTATTCGGGAACTCACGGTAAAACTACAACCAGCGGATTATGTTCTTATGTGCTTGAGAAAGCAGGTTTAAAACCTTCTTATGTTGTAGGCGGTATAATTCCCGAAATCGGCTGTAATGCACATTCGCAAGATGGTAAATTTTTTGCGGCGGAACTTGATGAAAGTGACGGGACTATCGTTAAATATTCTCCTAATATTTGCGTAATTAATAATCTTGAAGCTGACCATCTTGATTTTTACAAAGACGGTTTGAAATCGATTTTGGAAACTTTTGAAAAGTTTATATCTAATATGCCTGAAAGTTCAATTGTGCTTGTAAATAAGGATTGTAATGCAACAATGAGCCTTCATAGCCACAAAACATTAACTTTTGGGTTGAAAGATGCTGATTATACGGCGAAAAATATTGAGTTTAAATCTGAATTTACAACATTTGATGTCTTTTATAAAGATGAATTTTTGACTGATTTAAAAATTATTTTGCGTGGAAAACACAATGTTTATAATGCTTTGTCTGTTCTTGCCAGTTTGCATCAGGCGGGAGTTGATATTGATATTATTAAACCGCATTTTGCAACTTTTTCAGGAATGGGGAGAAGATTTCAAAAAGCTGCCGAATTTAGCGGAATAACTGTTTTTGATGACTATGCTCATCATCCGACAGAAATTAAAGCAACTCTTTCTTCTGCAGAAGGTATGGAAGGTAAGCATATTATTGCTGTTTTCCAGCCGCACAGATATACAAGGTTAAAAAATCTTTGGAATGAATTTCTTGAGGCTTTTTCAGGAGTCGATAAAGTTGTTGTTACAGATGTTTATGCGGCATCTGAGGATGCAATTCAAGGAATTAATTCAGAAAATTTCGCAAGAGATTTATCTGAACATATTGATGTTCCATGTGAATATATTAAAGGTTCAATCGCTGAAGTAGCAAGTAAATTATATCCGGAACTTAAAAAAGATGATGTTGTAATCGGCTTGGGGGCTGGAACAATTACTAATTTGAGCAAAGAACTTTTAAATCTAAATAAAGAGGTGGCAAGTATTGGATATTAATTTTGATATAAGAAAATCAACGTCTTTCAAAATCGGCGGACAGATTGCAAGAATGTATTTCCCTACGTCTATTGAGGAGTTTGTTGAAATAAAAACAAAAGAGCCTGACGCATTTGTTGCGGGAAATTTGTCTAATATTTTGGTTTCTACAGATGGTTACGACGGTGCTGTTATCTGTACAAAAAAAATGGACAGCATAAAGTTTGACGGGAATACCGTGTTTGCTGGCGCAGGTGTCCGCGGAACAAAACTATCTAAACTTGCATTGGAAAAAGAATTCAGCGGGTTAGAATTTATGGTTGCTTTCCCTGGTTCTGTCGGCGGTGAAGTTTTTATGAATGCCGGAGCTCATGGGCAGATGATTGCCGATGTTTTGAAATCTGCAAAAGTGTATTGCCCTGAAAAAGGTGTGATAACGCTGACAAATGCTGATATGGAATTCAGCTACAGGACATCAATTTGTCAGAAGATGCCTTATTCAGTTTTAGAAGCTGAATTTGTATTAACACAGTCAACAACAGATAAAATTCAGGAAAAAATGAATGAAAATCTTTCATTCAGGCAAAATAAACAGCCTTCACTAACTTTGCCGAATTGCGGGAGTACTTTTAGAAATCCTGCTGGAGATTCTGCCGGAAGACTTCTTGACGCGGCAGGGGCTAAAGGGCTTGTGTCAGGAGGAGTTTATGTTTGGGAAAATCACGCAAACTTTATAATTAATGACGGAGAAGGAACGTCTTTAGATGTTTTAAGGCTTATGGATGAAATGTATTCGCGTGTGAAAGAAAAGTTTAATGTTGAATTAAAACCCGAGGTAAGATACCTTGGCGGAAATAATGAGGAAGAGGTTAAAATATGCCGGAAATTAAAAATGTTATAGATAAAAATGCAAAAATTGCCGTTTTATGCGGGGGAATGTCCTCGGAAGCTGAAGTTTCAATGCGTTCGGGCAGAGGTTGTTATGATGCGTTGAAAAGACTTGGCTTTAGTAATGCTGAAATGGTTGTTGTAGATCAAGATATTGCTTTAAAGCTTAAAAACGGTAAATATGACTATGCATTTAATGCTCTTCACGGTAAATACGGCGAGGACGGATGTATTCAGGGGATTTTGGAAATTTTGAAAATTCCTTATACAGGGTGCGGAGTTATGGCAAGTTCTTTGTGTATGAATAAAGAGTTTACAAAGAGAGTTTTATCAACAAATCCCGATATTATTATGGCAAAATCAGCTTTTGTAAAAAAAGGCGATGATTTATTTGAAAAAACGAAAGATTTATCATACCCGTTATTTGTAAAACCTGTCAGCGAAGGTTCAAGCTTTGGGATGACTAAAGTTGATAGAAAAGAAGATTTGCAGGCTGCTTACGAAATTGCCGTAAAATATAATGATGATGTTTTAATTGAAGAATTTATTGATGGATTTTTTGTTACAGTTGGTGTTTTAGAGTGCTGTAACGGAAGCGTAGCTACTGAAAATAAACAGCAAGGTAATACGTTTGCCGGCACAGGTGATGTAAAGCCTTTTGCAACTGAAATATTAGAGATAAGACCAAAAACAGAATGGTATGATTTTGAGGCAAAATATACTGACGGAATGTCTGAATTTATTTGTCCTGCAAGGTTGTCTGATGAAGTTACAAAACGTGTAAAAAAGATTGCTGTAAAAGCATTTGAAACCGCTGGCTGTAGAAGCGTTTCAAGAATTGATTTTATGATGAAAGATGATATTCCTTATCTTCTTGAAATTAATACAAGCCCTGGTATGACAACGGTGAGCGATTTGCCAGCTCAAGCCGCAGCTATGGGTATAAATTATGACAATTTAGTGCTATTAATTTTAAACAGTGCAGGTTTAAACAAATAAATGACAGATGATTTAAATCAAAATGAAAATAATGCATATACAGAATTCCATGAGCTTTCTGAAAATATTGAAACCGGAGCAGAAACATCTATTCCCGATGGGAAGCATCTTGTAAAGAAGAAGCGCAGAGAACGTCTTGTCCGTAAAGGAAGAATGAAACAAGAAAGATTTCGTGCTTTTGTAAGATTTTTTCTATCATTATTTTTTATATTCGGACTTGGTTATGCATTGAGATGCCACGGCTGGTTTATGGATAAAAATGCCTTTAACTATGTTGGCGGCAGATCTGTTGAAATTATTAACAATAAAATTGTTCCATCGCATAAAATTTTTGTGCTTCTAAAACATAGTAATGTTCCAAATGTTCCGGTTTATATGGCAAGAACAGATGCAATCAAAAAGGAATTGATGAAACTTCCTCCTGTTGAAAATGTATATATAAGACGGTATGCTTTTCCTGCAAGAATTCAAATTATAGTAAGAGAGAGAATTCCTGTTATAACAATTTCTCCTGATGCAAAAGTTCAGCCCGTTGCCTTTTTTACAACTGACGGCAAACTTATCGGAAAAGAATTCCTTCCGCTTGATAAGTCATTTAAGACAATTTTGGTTTTGTCATACGGAAATAAAGGCGATGATTACCGCAAATGGGATTTGAAAAAAATTCATGAAATTGAAAAAATTACTAAATATGTTGAAACATACTCGGGAGAACCTGTTGAATATATAGATTTGAGAACTCCTAATGATGCATTTGTTAAGATTAAAACAGTAAATATAAGACTTGGACAGCTGGATGAAAATGTTTACAAGAGAATTGAACGTATTCCTTCCCTTCTTCCGCAGGTAAAATTAATTGATTCAAAGATTAAATACCTTGATTTGAAGTGGGATAAAGTTAATTATTTAAAATTAGAGTAAGAGGTTTTTTATGAAAGTAGCAGCAGCGCAGATAAAATTAAAAACAGCAGATTTTAAGTTCAATGAAGAAAATATAATAACTAATGCGGCTAAATGCAATTGTGATTTAATTATTTTCCCTCAGGCTGAAATTGATGATTTGGGTGGGAAAGACCTTGTTCTTGATGAAACGTGCAGAAAAAGACAGTATGATTTTTATCAGGCAATTGCTGACAAAAATTTTAAACAAAATATTCTAATAGGTGATATATTAATCAGGAATGGTGAAATAGAAGTTTCTGATAATGGTTTTTTTGATATATGTGAAAAAAAAGTTTTTGTTTCTGATACTTATCTTGATGATGTCGAATGCGATTTATATGTTCTTGCAAAAAACAGATATTTTGCAAGAAATACCTATATGGATTTTGTTGACAATGTTCAAACAAGTTCTAATTTAATTTACATAAATGCTATAGGAATTGCAGATGAAAATGTTTTTGCAGGCGGAAGTTTTGCAAAAAATGCTGATAATGAGTTAGTCCTTCAAATGCCTTTGTGTCAGGAAGCTGTTGAAGCTGTTGATTTTTCTCATGTAATAGAATTTTTAGATGAACCTGAAGAAGCGCAAATTCTTGCAGCCGCAACTTTTGCATTGAAAGAATATTGTGAAAATACAGGGTTTAAAAAAGTTGTTCTCGGATTGTCAGGTGGTATTGACAGTGCTTTAACCGCAGCAATTGCCGTAAAAGCTTTAGGTGCAGATAATGTTGTGGGAATTATGATGCCAAGTATGTATTCTTCAGAAGGCAGCGTTATTGACAGTGTAAAATTAGCTGAAAATTTGGGGATTAAAACTGTTACAGAACCTATTACACCTCTTTTTGAAGCATTTATGAATGGTCGTGAAAATCTTTGTGATTTGGCTGAGGAAAATTTGCAGGCTCGTCTTAGGGGTTTAATTTTAATGTTTTATTCAAACCGAAAAAATATGCTTTTGCTTTCAACAGGAAATAAATCAGAAAGTGCGATGGGATTTGGAACTCTTTACGGAGATCTGTCGGGTGGTTACAATGTAATTTGTGATATGACGAAAACTATTGTATACAAACTTTCAAATTATATTAATAAAGACGTAGAACTTATTCCGCAGGCTATTATTGATAAAGCTCCGTCAGCAGAACTTCATCCCGGACAAAAAGATCAGGACAGACTTCCTGAATATGAAGTTTTAGATGATATTATTGAAATGTATGTAGAGCAAAATGTTCCTTTGGAAAAAATATATGAAAAATATGACAAACAAATTGTTGATGATGTGGTACGAAAAATTTACAGAATGCAATTTAAACGTCATCAATCATGTTTGGGAACAAGACTTACAGAGCGTTCGTTTACAAATGGTGTTGAATTGCCGATTGTGCAGAGATTTTATTAGAATAAATTATTATCTTGGAAGTTTTTTAAAATAATCAGGCTCTGTTAGAGCTTTATATGTACATCCAATGCCGTTTAACGAGGATGAAGATGTTGTAGAACAGTAAATTTTATCATCAGCGTAATCTGTTCCGATTGCACCCATAGGCAAGAATTTTCCTGTTTTAGTGAACGCAAATGTAAATAAATCTTGCCCCCAAACATTTGGACCTTTGGTATATCCGTTTACATCAACAGATATGTATGTCCTACTATAATCGGCATTTTCAAGCAGTAGTAAACTGCCATCAAAAATAAGCAGTTGACCGTCATCAAAGAAAATATAGTCTACGTTTCGAGATTTATTATATGTTTTATATGTGTTTTTAGCATCCTTGTTGGCTTCCTGTCTAGTATTCGGTACGCACGAGCCAAATTCGGTACCATAACCGCAATCTTTTAGAACATTTAAATAAGGTTTGATTTTATTTTTTAATTCCCGATATGCCAAATTTTGAGGTGACGGTTCAATTCCGTCATTCAGCATTACCATAGAAATGGTTTGCTGCAGTACAGAAGCATTTTTCTTTAATGCTGTTTCAAGTTCTTTTGCGCGTTTGTCTGCAATTAATACAGGCAGAGTAATCGCTGCAATTACTCCAATAATCCCAATAGTAATCAGTATTTCTGCAAGTGTAAATCCGTTTTGTTTCATGTTTATTCTCTACTTTCAATTATAATTATAACATGTTTTACGTACTGATAGTCCGTATAATTTACAAAAGTTTACGTATAAACTGTACGTATGAATTATGATTTCTATAAATTATTAGGGAAGAATATAAAAGATAGGAGAAAGAAATTAGGATTTACTCAGCAGCAATTGGCTGATAAAATGAACATAAGCTTAAATTTTATGGGTAAAATTGAGGTAGCTTTTTCAAAACCTTCCCTAGATACATTAATAGAATTGGCGGATGCGCTGGAAACAACGGTTTCAGAGTTAACAAAATTTAATTGAAAATTAACGATTGCAATTTTTTTAAAATATTGTTATAATGATAATATATATGTTGAGGAATTAATGGATTTAACAGTTCTAGTTGACAACAATTGTAAAACAAATTATTTTCTTTTAGGTGAACCCGGATTGTCATTTCTTTTGGAAAATGATTATCAGAAAATTTTGTTTGACTGCGGTTACAGTGATGTCTTCATTAAAAATGCATACAAACTGGGGCTGGATTTAACGGATGTTACCGATATTATTTTATCACATGGTCATAATGACCACACAGGCGGGCTTCTCAGACTTGAAGATTTGTATCGAAAAATGCTTAAAGCAGGTATAAGTCTGAATTTAAAAAATGTATTAGCTCATCCTGATGTGTTTGAAACTAAATTAAATGAAAGAAATGAAAATATAGGCTTTCCCAGAGAATCGTCTAAGTTATGCGATATATTTGAAATAGAATATTCAAGAGAACCTAAATGGCTGACACCTAAACTCCTGTTTTTAGGTGAAATTCCTAAATATTTTAATACTGATTACAAGTATAAAGACGAAACCGCTCTTGTTTATAAGTCTTTTGACGGACTTGTAATTATTGCAGGCTGTTCTCATGTAAGCTTGCCAAATATAATCGAATATGCAAAAAAAGTTGCTGATGATCCAAGAGTTAATGCTTTTATTGGCGGTGTACATCTTGTTAATAAGACTGAATATAAAATTAGAGAACTTGGTATATATTTGCGAGATTTGAATGTTAAAAATTTCTATCCTTGCCATTGCTGTGATTTGAATTCTAAAATTATTCTTTCAGAATATGTTAAAGTCAAGGAAGTTTATTCCGGTTTAAAACTTTCGTTTGATTAACTTTTGTAATTATGTGCTTGCAAATCAATATTTTGCATAATATAATTGTTATGCAGAAGTTTTATGGCTTTGGTATGCCAAAAGCTTCTAAAATCACTTAACCGTGCATAGCACAGAAAGAGGACGAAATGCCAAAGATGAAAACACACAAGTCTGCTGCAAAACGTTATAAAGTTACAGCAACAGGCAAAATCGTTAGAAGACAAGCAGGTATAGGCCACTTACTTCAACACAAATCTGCTTCTAGAAAACGCAGAATTTTCAAAATGATTTCAATTTCCGAATCACATTTCAAATTGATTTCAAAAGAGTTACCGTACAGAAAGTATTCTAGATAGGAGGCAGATAAATGAGAGTAAAACGTGGAAATGTATTACGCAAAAGACATAAAAAAATATTAAAATTAGCTAAAGGTTTTGTAGGCGCTAGAAGCAGAATTTTTAAAGTAGCAAACATCGCTGTTATGAAAGCTTTAAAATATGCTTACAGAGACAGACGTACTACAAAACGCAATATGCGTCGTTTATGGATTGTAAGAATTAATGCTGCTGTCAGAGAACGCGGTATGAGCTATTCAAGATTTGTAAACGCTTGTAAAAAAGCAAACATTACTGTTAACAGAAAAATGCTTGCTGATATGGCGGTTAGAGATCCTGAAGCTTTTTCAGTAGTTTTTGAAGCTGCTAATGCTGCTAAATAGAAACTCTATCTATATTTAACGATTAAAAAGACTCCGTTTATACGGGGTCTTTTTTACATTTCTTAATACTATGTAAATTTTTTTTGTAAAAATTACTTTATATAAATATAAAGGTTAGGTTAATAATTTTGGAGAAATTGTTATGTTAGGCGGTGATTTTAATACCCCGATAGTGCATCAGGATTTGGCAAACAGTACAATGGGAGCGATGTATATGCCTTTTGGCGGAGTTGTCGGAGGGTATAATACTTCTTATCTTGGTGGTGTTCAAATGCAGCGTCAGCTGGATCATGACAAAATCTCTTTAATGAAGCAAAAAGAAAATCAAGATAAGTCTACAATGAAAAAGGCTCTTGTTGCGCTGGCTGTTATAATAGGTCTTGGTTCAATTGCTCCGTTACGCAAAAGCATTAAAAAAGCCGGCGGGATAGGCAAATATTTGAATAATCAATGGAAAGCAATTGTTAATGCTTTTAAAGGAAATAAAACTGCAACAACTAATAACGGACAAAAAGTCAATTGGTGGCAAAAATTAAAAAATGTTTTTAAAAAATCCCCTAAACCTTAACATTTATAATATATACAACCCCAAAATCAAATGCAGTGCAAGATAAAATATCTTGCACTTTTCTATGGTATAATGTTAGAAAGTGGGATAATATATTGAAAAAATGAAAGAGGGTAAAAAATGGCAAAAGATTGCAGTTTTGATGTAGTATCGGAATTTGACAGACAGGAGCTTGTTAATGCTGTAGATCAGGTAAAGCGTGATGTCGCTTCACGTTTTGACTTAAAAGATTCAGGTTCTTCCGTTGAACTTGAAGCGGATAAGTCGATTACTGTTACGACAAGTGATGATATGAAGTTAAGAAATATCTATGATATTCTTCAATCGAAACTTGTAAAACGAAATTTAAGTATAAGAATTTTAGACCCTCAGCCTGTTGAAAATGCGCTTGGAGGAAAGGTCAGACAAGTTTATAACTTAAGAAAGGGTTTAAATCAAGAGCTTGCAAAAAAAATTGTTGCAGATATTAAAGAGTCAAAAAAGAAAGTTCAGGCATCTATACAAGGCGATCAGGTAAGAGTTTCCGGCAAAGACAAAGACGACTTGCAGGAAATCATCAAACTTCTTCGTTCTAATGAAGAAAAATATGATTACCCGTTGCAATTTACAAATTATAGGTAATCATAAAGGAAAACTCCCGCAAATTTGCGGGAGAAGGAATGAAAGTAAGTGTGCTTTATAAGCACACTTATTTTTCTGTATGAAATTTATTTAATTTTCGATTCTAATTTTTCTATGCGTTTTTCTAATTCATCAATACGTTTTTCCTGTGCCTGATATTTTAAATCCAATTCTTTAATTGCATTTATCATTGCAAAAAACATGTCTTCAAAACGTATGCTTAAAAATCCATCAGTGCCTTTTTTTACTGCATCAGGGAATACTTTTTGCAAATCCTGTGCAATTACACCAACATGAGGTTCTTTTAACGGATCTTTTTTTAATGTATAATTAAATATTTTCAGTTGCCGAATTTTATCCAAACTAGATGTATTTTCTTTCCCGACGTATTTCAAACGACGGTCAGAATCTGTTCTTTGGTGCAGTAATTTCCCTGCTGTATCACTATAATATATTTGATCCGTTTTTTCTACAATTTCTCGTCCATAAGCTTGTGCACCATAACCATCATTTTTACCGTTATATTTAATGATACTAGGTCCATTCCAGTCATCAGAACCATCATTAAAAAATATCATACCTTTAACAAACAAGTTTCCATTTACAACAACACCAGTTTGGCTAATATTGTAACGGCTATCACCTTTTCCTGATCCAGTTGCAAGAACATTTGTTGCAAATCCATTACTGTTATGCACTTCTAAAACAGCAGGGCCATTATTGAAATTAGATTTTCCTCCAATAAATATTCTTTCAACACTGTCCGTTGCCCAGCTGTGATTACTTTGTGGTCCAGAGTGATGTCCAATACAAATCTTGTTACTACCAGTTACCCCTTCACAAGCTTGAGTACCTATAGCAATGTTATTTAAGCCTCTTGCCTCTGCAAGAGGTCCTAATGCTATTGAATTCTCTCCTGTTGCATAGGCACCGTCGCCTATAGCTAGGGCTTTATCTGCCAGTGCCTGAGTGGTATGAGTGCCCTCATTACTTCCGATAGCGATTGAACTTTCGCCGCTTGCAGTTACACTGTTACCAATGGCGATTGCATCATTGTCTGATGCTCTTGAATTATTACCTAGAGCTATAGCATTATCATTATTTGAAATAGCTTGAAAACCAACTGCTACGGTATCATCTGCTTCTGCCCTAGCTCCAGAGCCGACTGCTACGGCATTAGTTCTGCCTTCTGAATCTCCTCCGATACTAACTGAGCTGTCACCGGATTGAGCATTACCTCCTATGGCTATTGATGTGAAGCCTGTTGCTTGTGTCTCTGGTTGAGGCGATTGTAACGTGTTAGGACTAATTGCGATAGAAGCCTGTCCACTAGAAGATGCATTACCAATAGCAACTGAAGCTTCACCACTGGCTGCTCCATCTCCAATGGATATTGCATGATAACCGGTGGCTGAATTAGAAAAACCTATTGCTATAGTGTTTGTTAATTCATTTGCTCCGCTATTGGCTCTTGCTCCTATAGCAATATTACCGTCACCGCTTGCTGCTCTTAAAGCTTCTGTTCCAACTGCAACATTATTATTACCGCTGCCTTGAGACATTGAATCGCCGCCGATAATTGTATTACTGCCGCCGGTGCCATTTTGGTAAGCATTTGAACCAACTGCGACGTTCCATCTTTCATTAGCACTGGCTAATGCATTATCGCCGACGGCAACATTATTACTGCCTTCTATATTAGAGGACAAAGTTGTGCCGATACCGACATTATTTGATCCGCTTGAGTTTGAGGTGAGGGCATTATCGCCTATAGCTATATTGCTGCTGCCGCTCGTTAACTGAGTTAAGTTATCCAAACCGATACTGATGTTATTATTACCGGTTAAATTGGCAAAATTTACACCGCTCCCTAAAAGTAAATTGCTCTCTTTGAATGCAAGACGACCTAGGGTCACTGAATCATGCTTAAAAGCGATATGATTTTTACAATTTCCATCTGACGCTGTGTTGATTATTAAACGATCTGCCTCATCACTGCCATCTTCAGCTACCGTTGGCATACCGATTAATGCTATTTGACTGCCGCCGATACCAAAATAAGCATCATTAAGATGACCCGGAGAAAAACGCCAAGGGGAGGAACTGTCGGCCTTACTCCTTGTTGTCATTACAGGGGCCATAGCAGCCAATATTATACTCATGATGAGCATTACTACCATCATTTCTGCTAAGGTAAACGCTTTTTTAATCTTTAACATTAAAATACTCCCTTAAATTTAATGTGATTATTTATATTATATCGTATTACACATTAATAGTCAATATAAAATATATAGTTAAGCATTATGTTTTGTTATAAATATTTATAAAATAATTTAATAGGGAGCACATAATGTCTGATTTCAAAAAGCTTTTGGGCAAAAAAATTCAAGCTATACGAAAGTCAAAAGGGTTAACTCAAGAGAAGTTAGCTGAAATAATTGATATAGAAACACCTAGTTTAAGTTATTTAGAAACAGGAAAATATGCGCCTTCCGTTGAAACATTACAAAAATTATGTGATGCTTTGAATGTTGAACCATGGGAATTTTATTATTTTTCAGAGCTTTCTGATGAAGATAAAAAGAATGAGTTAAAAAAAGCTTTAGATGAAAATCCAAAGCTTATTAAAACTCTTTATAATTTTTATAAATCTGTTAATTATTAATTATCTTATTATTATCGTCAACAATAATAATGTTTGGTTTGTAGTTTTCCATTTCTTCCGGATTATAAAGACCGTAAGCGATTATAATCACTTTATCCCCAGGTTGAACTTTTCTTGCAGCAGCACCATTTAAGCAAATCATTCCTGAATCAGCTTTCCCTTTAATTACATAAGTATGAAATCTTTCTCCGTTATTAATATCTAAAATATCAACTTTTTGCCATTCCTTTATTTTAGATTCTTTCATTAAGGTTTCATCTATTGTAATAGAACCAACATAATTTAAATTTGCATCCGTAACGGTTGCTCTGTGTATTTTTGAACTAATGAATTCTTGTAACATTTTTTTATCCTTTTGAGAGTTTTGTATAATCTTTTCCAGTTTGATTAAAATTATTTTCTTTGCCCGATATATTTTAACTCAAACAATAAAAAAAATCAAAAAGAAGATGCAACTATATGTATAACAGTTACATCTTTGTTTTTGTTTATTTAATGTGCCTTCTTATTTATAAATTTTGTTTGTAAATTTTATCACAGAAATTTTCAATATTAGGTGTATTTATTTCAAATACATGAACTCTTGCAGGGCCTAAATCTACGCAAAGTTCATTGTCTTTTGCCTGCAGAAGGCTTTCTTTTCCGTATGAAGGAAGAAGGTTATTCAGTTCTTGTTCCGCTTTTAATGTTGGAACTTTTACTTTACAAGCAACAGAACGGTTTACGTTTTTATTTGCAACAACAAGTAAGGTTTTGCCGTTAAAATGTCTTGCATAAGCAATTATTTGGTCATTTTTGTCATTTTCTTTATCTAATTGTATAAATGTCCCTTTTGAAATAACATCAAGATACTTATCGCGCATATTGAATGCACTGTTCATAAAATTACCGATTTCAGGCTGAGTTCCGCCAGGTTTTCTTGACAGATTAAAGATATCCAATCTGCCTCTGTGTACGGTCATTTCATGGTTGTCTGTCTGAGTTATCGGGTTGTATTTATTGGCAAACGAATACAAATAGTCATCCCCTGTTTGGTAACCGTCAACTATATAAGGATTAAGCATCGGCAATGTTGCCTGTATACCCATAGTCAAGTTACAATAATCAGCTCCGCCATGGAACATTGGAGATATATCATCATGGGTTGCAAAAGATCCGATTAATGATTTTCCTTTAGGTAATCTGTAAGACATATCAAGTTGTTCTTTTATATAATTCATAAAAGTTGTTGCATCAGGCCATTCATGGAATATGTGATACTGTCCGTACATTGAATCAAAACCGGCTCTTAAAGAATCTTCCGGTCTGTCATAGGGCATATTTGCCTGCGGAGAAGCATCTTCATAAGTATAAGTTTCTGCAAGCCATGCAAATTCTGGATCTCTCATGTGTGAATAAGGTATAATTACATCCCAAAATTCTGCCGGTTTTGTTCTTGCAACGTCGGCTCTTATACCGTCGATACCTAAATCAATACACATGTCTACAAATTTTTTATGGTATTCAAGAAGTTTAGGATTTAATGTTCTTTTACCTTCATCTTCCCATGGCTGTAGCATTCTGATATCGTTCCATCCTTGAGGAGTTTTTGCAAGTCCGTCTTTTTCAACAGCCATTAACTCCGGCATATTCAAAAACATTTCATAAGATGCGCAGCTTGGCAAATCAAGCATTACACTTATTCCTCGTTTGTGGCATGCGTCTATAAATGCTTTAAATTGTTCTTTATCACTTCTCGGGTCGTTTTTATCGATAAGCATTGGGTCAATTTCAAGCATATCTTTTGGGGCGTATACAGATCCTGCTGTTCCCATTGCTTTAATTTTTCCTGGGGTACTAATCGGAAGAACATGTAATGTATTAAAACCGGAAGCTTTTACTTCATCTAGTCTTTCAATTGCGTTTAGGAAAGTTCCGTGTTGCTCGTTTCCGTCTATATAATCATTTCCGTTCAAATCTTTTGCGTTAAATGTCCTTGGCACTATTGCAAGAATTTTTGCCTGATTATTTTGGAACATTGTTTTTAAATTATTGTGATAATTAATTTGAGCAGTGCTGTCTGTTTTTGTTACTGCAGGAGTATTAATCATTGCGAGGTTATTCAAGTAGGCTTTTAATAAACTTGAATTCCCCGTATTTTGTTCCTGAGGAGTTGTCACAAACTGAGTGCTTGCTGGGGCGGGTTGCTTTATATGTTGTATTTTTAATGCAAGTAAATTTGTAGAGTTAATCATTTTTGACTGCCTTTTTGTTCCGGTGATTTCATTTTTCCAAAGAAGAACTGCGCAAGAACTGTAATTCCAAGAGTTGCAGCTCCGATTGTGCCGAAGATTTTCAGCCATTTATTGGTATTGTATGCCTGTTGTCCTGCTTTAAAGAACAGTTCATCTGTTGCAATACCTGTTAACAGGAATTTAAGTTCTGAACCTGCGTCACTTACAGGTCTTATTCTGTGGCGTGGTTTTGCAAAATTCTTTTCACCGCCGATTTTTTCAAGAATAAGTCTTCTGTAATTCATTAACTCCTCTTTGATTAAGTGTTTTTCAGATATGGCTTCTGTTTCTTTATCCAATCCTGTTTCGTAGAGCATTCTCATTACATCTTGATAGAAATATTTATCATTAGGAATATCAACTAATCCCGCAGTTTTTCCGTAGTATTGGTTAATTACTTTGCCTTTTTCTACCTTAAGCGGAACGTTATCAGCTGACGGATGCGGGTTTCTCGGCATATAGAATTTGTTGGCAAAATCGGATGAGTGTCCGTTCATTGTGAATATTTTTCCAAATTCTATAATTTCTTCTTTTTCCTCTGTTGAATATTTGCTTAATGCTTCTAAGTTATTAGCATTGGTTGCAATTTGTCTATAGTAGAATATAGTGTTATAGAGTCTCAGGAATGAACTTTTTATACCGAGTAATCTTTCAGATACGTAAGCTTTTTGAACATTTTTGAGAGTTCCGACATTATCAGCGCTATTAATTGCGCTTGCTGTTTTATGGAAGCCAAGGTCATCTATAGAGTTTGCGAATTCATCAAAAACTGTGTCAACTTTAATTTCATAATTTGATTTTAATGCTGCTTTTTGTGCTGCGTCAAGATTTTCGGTATTTTTTAGAATTGGAACAGAAATGTCACTTGGTTTGATTTTTGTATCCAATTCCGCAATTTTTGCAGCCAGTTTTTCCATTAATGCATTATAAGATTCTTTATCTGAAACAATATTTTCAATCTTGTCTCTAACGAGTTCTCCCATAAGATTTCTGTCAAATCTTACTTTATTAATATCTTTTCGTGTAATTCCGAACATATCTAACAGTGATTTTGAGGTATCGTTCCAGTAATTTGCCGCGACTGTTTCAGGGGCTGCTCCTACTTTTTTCAAAGCATATTCATCTAATGTATTCAGCTTGGCTCTAAAGCTGTCTATAGCAGCGGCTGTATTTTTTAGTTCAGCTTGTAATTCTGAATCAAATACTTTGCCTTTGATTAGGTCAAGAGCACTTGTTATGGGATGATTTTCTTTTTTGTTGCTTGCAATTAATTTCGTAATATATTTGAAATCAAGTTTTTTATCTGCAGGTAAAGTTTTATTATACTCGTTTACATTTTTCTTGATTGCAAGCATAATTTTGTCTTTAATATTTTTGAATTCGGAATGTTCGACATTTCTGTTTAAGTAGCCGTTATCATCAAGTATTTTTTGAATTGAGTCCTTATCAGGAAGAATTGATGCTAAAGCTTCTTCACTGAAATGTTTGCCTTTGAATTTTTCTTGAAGGTTTGTTGATATTTTTTTCGCGGTTTTATCGTTTATTAAATAAGTATTATCAAAAATCTTTGCATTAAGATCTGCTTTGAAGCTTTCTGCCGTAACCAAATCCATTCCGTCTGTTAATGTATCGGTTAACAGTTTTGTCAACTCGTTATCAATCGGTTTGTCTTTATAAAGTTCAATAATTTTTTCAAGATTATTTTTTACTGCATTATCTTCATATTTTTTTGAGTATTTATCAAAATTTGAAAGAATATTATCAGCTTTTTTGTTTTGAATATTATTCAGGTATTTAGCAAGATAAGGCTCTGCTTGGTTACAAATTAATGCACTCATTACAGGAGTTGCAAATCCTGCCGATAACATCCATAAAGTATTATTTTGGATTGCAATTTTTTTCATTTTTTCCTGAATAGCGTCGCGTCTGTTTGGAATATTTTTATCAACACCCAATCTGTCACCGATTTTTTGGATTTCTTTATCGGAATACAAGTCCCATGGAATAAACTGAGGATCCTGATAGAATGGTTTCTTTCTGCCAAAACTGTCTTCATATTGTTTTTGGACATTAACACCGTGTATTAAATATGCCGGAAGCTGAATTGCAATTTTTGGCCAAATAGCCATTGATGCAAGAAAAGATCCTAAACCTACAAACTCCATTCCTTTTGTTAATGGTGTTTGTTTTCTTGTAAACAGATATCCTGCGATTGCAAGTCCGCCGAGTTTTAATCCTACATCATTAAGTTTGCCGAGTTCATGATCGTTTGCTTCTCCCCGGATAGCATGTTTTAATGCTTTTGCATCATATATTGCATCTTTAACCATTATTGCTGGTGCATTAAATATGTTTCCTTTTATAAGTCTGCCTTTACCCTCGAGAGGTTTAATAAAAGTTCTGTTATCCAATTCATGTTGAATATCAAAATCAGGCATGGGTTTTTTAGGCGAGTTTTGAACTTTTGCCTGTGCAGCTGAAGGTTTGTTTGGGTATCCGCCTGTCGGTTTGTTTGCTATGTAACTTTGGATTAAATTTGTTGTCATATTAGTTTACCACGTACCTGTCGTCTTTCTTAATTACATCAGCCGCATCAACTTTTGACGGTTTTTGAGAACTGGACATCGCATTTATTACACCGAAAATTGATGACAGCAGTGCCGTACCGATAAGAATTTTACCTGCATGCTTGTTGAGTCCTGATCCTTCTCCTTTGTAGAGAGCTTTTGCACTTTTTAAGAAGTTTTTACCAAATGATTCACAGGATTTTTTGAATTCGTTTCCTTTCCAGAATTTGAAAGTCATAACATTAAAGAAGTTTTCCCATGGTTTTTGGAATGCCAGTGCAACACCTGTTGCTGCCCATAAGTATGAAGAAATATTTTTAGCTAGATTGGTTTTAATAATAACTTCTTTAATTCTAGATTTTACTTCCTGATCAGAATCTTTTAAGTTATTCCCCATACCTAATTTTTTAGCAATTTTATCATACCTGTAATTTCTCTTTTCGCCCTTTGACTCATCTCCGTACAATAAATCCCAGCGAGGAAATTCGACGCTTTCAAATACTTTATGATATTCAATACTTGTAATATCTGTATCATTAACATCATCAGGAAGTTCGTAAATTACTTTAGCATAAGGTCTTTCAGTATCTATACCTGTCATTAAATGAATCGGAGCTGTGATAAGTGATTTTGACATATTTTTGGCAAGTCCGTAGAATAATACACCCATAGCCATTTTTTTGCCCAGTGCAGATGCTTTTGTTTTTGCAAACGGTGCAAAATATTTATTTGCGGCATTAAATACGCCCATAAGCATGCCGCTTCCAATTAAATAAGGAACAGTTCCCATTGTTAAAAATTCATAAAAATTCGCATTTTTATTTCCTTTTAATCCTTTGGCAGGGTATAAGGTTGCAGCATTTGTCAGCTTATCTATTCCAATACGCGTACGTGTGGCAAGATTATTCTTTAAAAGTGTGTCGTGGTCATACTCCAATACTTTCTTATTGTCCTCTTTGCCGTTGTCTGCAGAAAAATTTATGTTATTTTTTAAGTTATTAACAGGTAAAATCATCATTACTCCACACACATCGATTTAATCATATAAGAACCCTAAATATTATTTTTTGACAGTAATTTTTATGTAATTTTACATTTTTTAACAAAACTTTTTATCCGAAAACAGTAAAAAATACTGCAGTTGCAATTCCTGTTATAATACAGTAATAGCCAAAAATTGCGAGTGAAAATTTAGATATAAATTTCATAAAATATTTTATACACAGGTAACCTACGATACTTGATACGATTGTGCCTGTGATTATTGCAGTCCAGTTATATTGCATGGCTTCATGGATATCAATTTTAATCAGCGGATAAACCATTGATGCTCCGAGAATTATCGGAATACTTAAGAGAAAAGAATATCTGGCTGCTGTAACTCTATCTAAACCGCAAAATAAACCTGTTGCAATTGTCCAGCCGGAACGGGAAAAACCGGGCAATGCGGCTAATCCTTGAGCAAGACCGATAAGTATTGATGTTTTTAAGTCAACTTCTTCTTTTTTTTGCTCAAGTTTTTTTGATTTATATTCACTGTAAAGTAAAGTAAAACCGGTTATAAATAACAAAATTCCAACAACAGACGGTGTATAAACAAGTTTTTCGGCGATTTCGTTGATAGGAAGCGCAAGTGCAACAGTGATGACTGTACCTGCCATTATAAATAATCCCAATTTTGCATCTTTATCGCTCCAATCTTTTGTTTGCAGAGCATGCCACATTGCTTTTAAAATTTGTAGAACATCTTTTCTGAAAAATATTAATACGGCAATAAGTGTTCCAAGATGAACCATAATGTCGAAAAATACTTCTTCATTAGAGCTTTGAACTATTTCAATGCCTTTCAAAACTTTATAAAAGTTTGATGTAAAAACAAGGTGGGCAGAACTTGAAATCGGTAAAAACTCACTTAATCCCTGTACTATTCCCATTAATATTGCCTGTATAAAATTCATTGATTTTAGTCCTTTCTGTGTTTATTTATGCTTCTTCAAAGTATGAGCAGCAAGATGTTTGAGTTTCCCAAACAGTAACTTTGCTTAATTGAACAACTCTTTCTTTCAGTTTGTTGTAAATAAACATAGAAATCATTTCACTTGAAGGGCTTTCTCCTTTAAACTCCGGTAAAGCATTTAAATCTTTATGATCAAGAAGGCTTAAAACTTCATTTAATTCTTTTTTTAGAACCTTGTAATCAATAAGAATATTACTTTTATCAAGTGTATCGCCTTTTACAAATACTTCAACCATCCAATTATGTCCATGTTGATTTTCGCATTCGCCTTCGTAATTTAGAAGGTGATGAGCGGCAGCAAAAAAAGCTTGAGTTTTAATTTCAAACATTATTTATTCCCTTCTTTTAATATGTAATCACAAAATTCTCTTACAGCACCGCGTCCTCCGTTTTTTGACGAAATAAAGTTTGCAACTGCTTTAACTTCATCAACTGCGTCATTCGGACAGCCTTTGAGTGCAACTTGTTCAAGAATGCAAATATCCGGCAAATCATCGCCCATATAAGCAATTTCTTCAAAAGTAATATTATACTTAGCCATAATTTCTTCAAGAGTTTTTATTTTATTTTTTGACCCCTGATGAAGTTCCGTTATATTTAAATTTTTAGCTCTGTGTTCAACGGTTCCGTTATTGCGTGCGGTAATTATTGCGGTAATTATACCGGCTTTATTAAGATTAACAATTCCCTGACCGTCTTTGGCGTTAAAAGTTTTGTATTCACATCCGTTTTCGTCAAATGTCAGGCTGCCGTCAGTTAGTACTCCGTCAACATCAAAAGCAACAAGTTTAATCGTCATTATGCTACCCCTGCTTTTAATAAATCATGAATATGTATTACGCCTGTCGGTTTTTTGTTTTCATCAACCACAGCCAAAGCAGTAATAGAGAATTTTTCCATAAGATTTAATGCACTTGCACCGTAATCTTTTGGTGAAATATTTTTAGGATTAATTGACATTACATCTTTTGCCAGCAATGAACCGATATTTTGATATTTTATAAGTGTTCTTCTTATGTCGCCATCGGTCAAAACGCCTGTCAAGACACCTTCTTTGTTTACAATCATTGCCATTCCCAGTTTCTTTTCGGAAATTAGTTTGATAACATCTGCAAATGGTGCTGTTTCTTGAGCTATCGGCAGTTTATCCGTATCTGTAAGCATAAGGTCTGCAACTTTATACGTAAATCCTTTGCCTAAAGCGCCTGACGGGTGGAATATAAGGAAGTCTTGTTCCGAAAATCCTCTTTTTTCAAGCAGGCAAACCGCTAGGGCGTCACCCATTGCAAGGGTTGCCGTTGTACTTGCTGTAGGAGCTTTGTTAAGCGGGCATGCTTCTCTTTCAACAGAAATATCAAGTGTAACATCTGAAGAATGAGCAAGAGTTGAATTCATTTTTCCTGTCATACCTATCATTGTTACTCCAAATCTTTTGATTAAAGGCAGCAGGTTTAAAAGTTCCTGAGTTTCTCCGCTGTTTGATATTGCAATAACAACGTCATTTCTTGTAATAATTCCTGAATCTCCGTGTGTACTTTCAGCAGGATGAAGAAAATATGAAGGAGTTCCTGTCGAAGTGAGTGTCGCTGCAATTTTCCTTCCTATAAGCCCTGATTTTCCCATTCCGGTGACAATAACTCTGCCTTTGCAGTTATATAGAATTTCCACTGCTTTATCAAATTCTTCTCCAATATTATTTTTAAGACGCAAAATAGAATTTGCTTCTATATCAAGAACTTCTTTAGCTAATGCATTAATTTTGTTATCGGTCATAATTATTGTATCCATTTAATAATCCCCCATCAAATGAAATTATATAATAAATATCCTATAAAAGTATTAACTTTTCATAAAATATTTAATTTTTGTAACTATAAGGCGAATATCTGTAATATGAAACAGGTTAAAATTTATAAATTTGATAATTCTGCTAATATGATGGATAAATTTAAGAGATATATAAAAACTCATGAGTGTCCTGAAGTTACACTGGATTTGTCTGCTCTAAATGTATTGGATGCTGTAAAATATGCATTGTTGTCTTCTGCTTATCATTACGGAAAGTATCCTTCGGGAAAATTAAAATATCATGTCCCGTCAGAGGAAATAAAAAATATTATATCAAATTTTTCAATGAATAATTTAGAACCGGTTTAAAATAGGTAAGGCACAATATGTTTACACTATATACAGTCAAAACTGTCATGCTGAACTCGTTTCAGTATCTGTTATATATGAGACCCTGAAACAAGTTCAGGGTGACGATTTATACGATATTTAGTGTAAACATGTTGTATCTTACCTTAAAATAAGTAGCAAAAAATTTTTTTCAGGGGGTTTATATGAGCATGCCAGGTATAGGGAATTTAGATAACAGGATTATAGCGGCATCTGTACAGATTCCGGCAAAGCCTTTAGAGAAAACTGAAACACAGGAGAAAAAGAAAGAGAAAATTTCTTCAAATTCCGTGTTGATTTTGTCAGGCGCTGCTGCGCTTGCAAGTATTGCAATAGCGTGTATAGCAGCTTCACGCAGTAAAAAATTGCCAAAAACTTCTGCTGCAACGGGTAATATAGAAGGAAATATTTTTAAGCAGCCAAAATTCCCTGCTGTGAAACCTTATACTGTTGAAATTCCGCAAGCAGAAGAAAATAAAATTCAAAAAGTTATCAGCAAAATATTCTCTTATGATGAAAATGAAGAAAATGCCGTGAGAACTGCAGAAGAAAAAATAAAAAATGAAATTTCCTCATTATTTAAAAGATTTAGAGATGATGCGGAAAAAATTCCCGAATTTCAATACCGTCCTTATGAAGTTGTATTTACACATACTGCTCCTATAGCTCCTGACAGACGCAGAGTAAGCAGAGATGATTTAAAAGCTGTACTTTCATTTGCAAAAAATCCTCAATATAACGCAAAACTATCGGCAGAATCTGACGTTTCAGAAATTAACGAAATTAATGTTATGAGAAAGCTGATAAATGAAGCGTTGCCTCTTGAAGATGAAGCTTATGTATATACAGGTATAAGAACCCAAAAAGTTTGGGATAATTTTAAACCTAGGGAGTTTGCAAAAGATATTGAAACCGATAATGTAATTAAAGATAAATCTTTTGTTGTTACATCGCGTAGTTACGATGAATATCTTGCTCAGCTTGACCCGTGTAATCTTGGGAAAGAACACAAAGATTGCGGATATATATTAAGAATAAGACTGCCTAAAGGAACAAAAGGTTTTGATTACAGAAGATGTTCCGGACATGATTCTCCAAAAGGCATAAATGCATTGTACGTTCTTCCAGAAAGTTCTGAAATTAAAATAAGACACGTAAATAATGATAGTAGAATTGTTGACTGTGAATATATTTTACCGTCTGCTTAGTTTGTTTTTATGATATAATCAGTGGGAAAATTTAACGGGGTTAATGGCATGAATGCTTTCTTAAGCAGATGCTAATTTAAAGAAAAGGAGAGATAAATGATAGAACATTTACAAGAAATTGTTCAGGCGCATGGAGTAGTTGTTTCAGCAGCAATTTTACTTATCGCGTATGTTTTTATTGCTTTGGAAAAAATTCCCAAAGTTACAATTGCGCTTCTTGGGGCGGCAATTACTATTTTGCTCGGGCTTGTAAGCCAGTCTAAGCTGGCTGATGGCGCAATAAATGCTCATTATTTTATTAATTTTGTTGATTTTAACGTAATATTTTTACTGGTATCAATGATGATTATCGTAAGTATTGCAACCAGAAGCGGTATGTTTAACTGGATTGCAAATGAGCTTTTAAGGCTTACTAAAGGACATCCGAAACTGGTGCTTTTAACTCTTGGTATTTTTACTGCCGTTACTTCTGCATTTTTAGATAATGTTACGACAGTTATTCTCATTATGCCTGTTACTTTTTTTATCGCAAAACAATTAGATATAAACCCGCTTCCGTTCTTGATAACTGAAATTTTTGCGTCAAATATCGGCGGCACAGCTACATTAATCGGAGACCCGCCAAATATCATTATTGGTAGTGCTGCAGGACTTTCATTTATGGATTTCTTAAAAGAATTAACTTTGGTAGTGTTAATAATTTTATTTGTCATTGTTCTTTTAATGATGTTTATATTCCGAAAATCTTTAAAGGCTGCGCCTGAAAAAATGCAGGCTGTTGCAAATTTGGATAATTCAAAAACAATAACGGATTTTCCTCTGTTAATCAGAAGTGCAATTGTTCTTTTGTTAGTAATATTAGGTTTTGTAATGCATGATATTACGCATATTGAGACTTGTGTGACTGCGATGCTCGGTGCAAGTGTTTTGCTCTTGTTTGAAAAACCGAAGGATATTTTATCGGATGTTGAATGGAATACAATATTTTTCTTTATCGGTTTGTTTATTATAATCGGCGGTCTAGAAGCATCTGGCGGTATTGCCTTAATGGCACAGTGGATATTAAAAGTTACGCAGGGTTCGCAGGAAGCAACCGCAATGATTATTCTTTGGGCTTCAGGATTCATATCAGGTATAATTGATAATATTCCGTATACTGCAACTATGACACCTATGCTTTTGGAAATTCAAAAAACAATGGGTGCTGATTACACATATCCTTTGTGGTGGTGTTTGTCATTAGGAGCTTGCCTTGGCGGTAATATGACAATTATCGGAGCGGCTGCTAACGTGATTGTTTCCGAAACTTCTGCACATAAGGGATATCCTATTCCGTTTATGAGATTTTTAAAATATGGGGTGGTTACGATGTTAATCTCATTAATCATAAGTTCGGTTTATGTATATTTGAGATTTTTACACTAATTACTAAAAGAGCCTTTAAAAGGCTCTTTTTTTAATCCGCAGTTTTAGTCTTTTTATATTTAATCAGAAGCAGCAAAGGTATTACGGCAATAGCAAGAAATGCAAGTAAGGTAAATGCATCAAAGAACGATGAGAGGCGAGCCTGCTGCAAAAGCTGATTATATAAAGTCCCGCTTGCTTTTTTTGCTGCGACTACATCAGGGTAATGTATTAAAAATTTTGATTTAAGGGCCAGCATTTTATATCTGAATATCTGATTATGTGGGGACAGATTGCTGACAAGGTATGTTTGCCTTATTTGTGAAACTCTTGCGATAAATGTTGCAGAAGCAGAAGTTGCTATTGCAGTTACAATATTTTTAAATAAAGCATGCAGAGATGCTGCATCTGCGTTTTTTGAGGGTGGCAGTGTTTGAAAAGATAACGCCGTAATCGGTACAAATGCCATCGGAACGCCAATGCATAAAAGGATATTAGGTAGGATAACATTTTCAATAGATGATGTTGTGTTCAGCTGTGTCATCATTAATACTGATGCCGCCATTGTAAGAAGTCCTGCTGTTGCCATGATTTTTGGCTTTATGTATTTTGAAATTTCTCCGAATACTAATAAACCTATAAGACAGATTATAGCTCTCGGAAACATTGAAAGCCCTGATTTAGAAGGACTGTAACCTAAAAGGCTTTGAACAAACATAGGCACAAGAAGAAGTGTTGAATATAGCATTACGTTAATAAATGAGCTTATTAATGTGCCAAACAGGAAATTTCTATCTTTAAATACCCTAATATCAATAACCGGATATTTATATTCCAGTTCCCAAACATAAAAGAATACAAATGAAAATACGCATATACCTGTAACCCAGCAAATCCAAGTTGTATCAAACCAGTTATACTGTTGTCCTTTATCAAGTACAATTTGCATACTCGACATTGCAAGCACAATTGAACTATAACCTATTATGTCAAATCTTTTATTATATTTCTGTTTTTCAGGTTTATCATTTGCCACAAACATTTTTACAAGAGCAAAAGAAATCATGCACAAAGGTATATTAATAATAAAAATCCATTGCCACGACCAGTTATCGGTAAGATAACCGCCTATAAAAGGCCCTGCTAGAGGGGAAAACATTGCGGCAACACCAAAAAGCCCCATTGCAACTCCTCTTTGTTCCGGCGGAAAAATTTCAAGCAAAACAGCCTGACATAATGGCAATATTGCTCCGCTTCCTATACCTTGTATAACTCTTGCAGCTATCAGTGTTTGTAAATTAGGTGCGAGTATACATAACATACATCCGAGAGCGAATAGCCAAATACTGTAAAATAATAATAATTTTTTTCCTATAAGTCTTACAAGATACCCTGTTACAGGAAGCATAAGACCTCCTGATATAATATAACAGGTTATAACGGTATTTGTTTCATACTGGGTTGCTCCATAAAAACCAGCTATATGCGGCTGGCTGACATTGGTTGCAGATGATGCCGCAAGAGAAAGAAAGGCCGGAAGTAATACTGATATTGCGACAATATAGGGATTTGTTTGCTTTTTTACTTCTTCCATTATCTTATTTTAACCTTTGGTACAACTGACATCCCGGGGACAATATTATATTCTTTAATATCCTCGTCAAATAAGATTTTTACGGGAACACGCTGAACGATTTTTACATAACTTCCTACTGCGTTTTCAGGCGGGAAAAGACTCGATTTTGCCCCTGTAGAACGCTGAATACTGTCAACATGACCTTTAAAGCGTTTCCCGGGATAAGTATCAACTTTTATTGATACTGGCTGACCTTTTTTCATGTTGGTTAATTGAATTTCTTTAAAGTTTGCAACAACCCATACTTTTTCGGGTACGATTTCCATTAGAGGCTGACCAATTTGAATATAATTCCCCATTTCAACGCTTCTTGCTGAAACCATACCTGATTGAGGTGCGTAGATTTTTGTATAAGAAAGGTTCAGTTTAGCTTGTTCAACTTCGGCTTCTAATCTTTTAATTTCTGCCTCAACGGCTTCTGCTTTTGCTTTATGTGATTCTAAAGCTGACTGCATGGCTTTTGAACGTTCGTTCGCAGCTTTGTGATTTGCCTGTGCTACTGTATAATGTGTAGAACTGTTGTCGTAATCTTGTTTTGATACAATGCCTTCTTTATACATATCGGTGTATCTTTTATGATCTTTTGTTGCAAAATCAAGCTTGGATTTTGTTGAATTTACATCTTCGTAAGACTGTTGAACGTTTGAGCCGCCTTCTTCAATTTGTTTTTCTGTAACGTTTAATTTAGCTTTGGCTTCTGCTAGTTTTGCTTCTGCTTGATGAAGCTTTACTTCGTAATCTGCAGGGTCTATCTCAACGAGCAGTTGTCCTGCTTTAACTTCGTCATTATCGTCTACAAGAAGTTTAATAACAGGCCCTTGAACCCGCGGAGCTATTGATACAAGCCTTCCTTCTACAAATGCATCATCTGTTGACTGGAAAAAAGTTGAATGAACTGCGAGTATAATACCGATTATGATAAGAATTCCAGCTGTAACAGCAGGAACTATAACACGTTTTTTCTTATATTCGGGACGCTTTTTCTTTGCTTTTTCTTTTCTTATTTTTAATCTTTCTTTTGCTTTTTCTTCTAAATTTTCATTATTTTTGGGGTTTTCTGTCATTTTTCACCTCTTATATTTGCATGTTTAATTTTTCTTCCAAATTCATTTTTATTTTATTTAAAACTTTTAAACAGCTCTCTAATTCTTCATCAGTTACGCCTTTTACTGTATTCTGCCAGTGTTCGACAACGGTAGGGAGTACTTCTTCATAAGCATCTTTCCCTTTTTCCGTAATATTAATTTTAAATATTTTGCGTTTGTTAGTGTCGGCTGTTCGTGTAACCAGTCCTTTATTTTCAAGAATATTGATTATTCTGGTAATATTTGGTCTGTCTTTTAATGTCAGTGCACCTATTTGCCGCTGATACAATCCGTCATGATCTAAAATTGCGGTCAAAACAGTGAACTGTTCAGGGGTTATGGGGTAGTCTGCCTCTATGAATTTTCGGTTAGCTATGGCACGAACCATTTTCCCTACTCGTACCAGCTTCATCCCAATTCTGCTTTTTAATAAATTAGTCTTGTCCATGTTTTTTCTTTGTGTTATTATGATAACACAAAAAAGGAAATAGCAAGCATGAAATTTTTTAAAATATTATTAACCCTGTTTATTTTGCTGTGCAGTTTATCTGTTTCAGAAGCGAAAACAAATCAAAATTTAGAAGATTACAGAATAGGATATTTAAACATTGATTGGTGGCAGAAATATAATGACCCTGTTTTAACTGATTATATAGCAAGGGCTTACAAAAATAATCAGGATTTGAAGATTGCAGCATTAAACGTAAAACAGTCAGAGCAGGCTGTTAAAATGGCTTTTGCCGGACAATTGCCGCAGGTAGGATTTCAAGGAAATGTTTTTAGAGATTTAAGCTCTGCAACAGTAAAAATGGGGGCGATTACCGTTGGTGATTACAGTCAGAGTAATTTTTTCATGCCGTTAACCATGAGTTATGAAGTTGATATATGGGGTGAAAACTATTTAAAGACTAAGGGTGTAAAAAAGCAGCTTGAAATGGTTAAGCAGAATGAAAGAGCCTCTTATATTTCGTTAACATCAGCTGTAGCTTCCGAATATTTTAATTTAATAAAATTTGATAAATTGATTAAAGATCAGGACGATTTAGTTAAGTTGCAGACTGAAATTGTCAGATTAGAAGATATAAAGTATAAAAACGGTTTATGCCCTATAACTGAATTAATGGATGAAAAACAGCTCCTTACGCAATTGAAAGAAGAATTAAATATATATATAGATAAACGTATTATTGTTGGAAGGCAGCTCGGAATTTTGACAGGAGAACGCGAAAAAGATTTAGAATTTATGCCGCGAAGTGATTATTCTGTCATAACTCTTATTCCGTTACCGGAAAGTATTAATGCAGAGGTTATACGATTTCGGCCTGATTATTTAAAAGCTGAAGATTATATTGAAAAAATAGGTATTGATGTAAAAATTGCAAGACGTGATTTTTTGCCTAAATTTATTCTATACGGTCAGGCGGGATTTAATGCATATGAGCTTACTAATGTTTTTGGAAATCATACTTTCAAGTCTTTAATAGGTTTTATGCCTTCCATTGATTTGTTTACTGGCGGGGCGAAGATGGCACGTTTAAGATGGACTAAGCTTGAACTTGAAAAAGCACAGCAGTTTTACGAAAAAACAATTTTAACTTCTGTCCAGGAGGTTAACAATTCTCTCGGAGGAGCTATAACAAGAGATTTAAATTATAAAGAAAGTGTTAAACGTTTTAATTTAGAAAATGAAAAATATGTATTAGCTCAAAAAAAATTCGAAATAGGTGCAAAATCTAATCTTGATAAAATGAAGGATCAGGAAAAATTACTTGTTGCGGACAAAGATAAAGTCAGCAGTCAAATGAATTATTTAATTTCTACCGTAAATATTTATAAGGCTGTTGGAGGTAAAGATTTTACAACCGTAAATGATAATTTATAAATTAATCTTATACGTAGTGCAAATGTGTAATTCTTTTTGTATAAAAAAATGTTTAAATTTTAATATGAAAAGAATTATTTTTGTATTATTAGCAATATTGTTATTTCAGATTTCATCTTTTGCAGAAGAAATTCATTTTAATAATGATGTTTACACCTTAAAATACAGTGCAATTGCTCCGCAGACAGAAGGTTACGGAAATGAATATTTTCTGAAAAACGAAGATGTTGGCAAATGGACAAAAATGATTGGCGTTTATTATTACCCTAAAGAATCAAATCCGCTTAAATTTGCCGAGAATTTTGACAAAACAATTGAAAATACTGAAAACAGTGTTCTTTTAAAACTTATTGAAAATAAGAAAGCTGATAAGGCAGCAATAAGTTTTCTTGTAAACGGTTGTGAAAATGCTAAGAAATATTTCGAATATGATATATATAAATTTGAAAAAAGTCAGTTTAAGGGCATGGTGGTTCTAAAGTACGCAGTGAAGCATTACTTCACTAATAATGAAGAAATAAAATCTATTGCAGAAAAAATTAAGAAAGAAAATGATAAATACCTTGAAACCATTATCACATCACCAATTCCAACTGTTATAGAGATGGATATTCCTGTTCACGAATAAGATATCAATGTTATTGACATATTTCTATTCACACTTTATTATGCTGTTATGGTAGTTGAAGATGTGACTAGAGTTAAAGATTACTTGAATAAAACAAAGTTAACTACGCTCGACTATGTAATTAATCCTTATGTAGGCTGTCCGAACAAATGCTTATACTGCTATGCTGCTTACATGTCAAGTTTCAGTAAACATTCCGAAGAATGGGGTGAGTTTATTGATATAAAAAGGACAAATAAAAGGATTAATATTTTCAAAATTAAAAATAAGAAAGTAATGATTAGCACTGTCACTGACCCGTACAATTCGTTTGAAGAAAAGTACGCTACTACAAGAATGATTATGGAGCAGCTGGTTAAATCCGAAGCATTTATTTCAGTTGTAACCAAGTCAAAACTTGTTTTGAGAGATATTGATTTGTTTAAAAAGATGAAACATGTTGAAGTTGCAATATCAATGAGTATCTTGGATGAACAGGTCAAAAAGAAAATCGAACCATATTCTTCTTCTATTCAAGAAAGACTAGATACATTGAAAACATTAAAGCAAAACGGTATTAGAACTATAGTATTTGTTGCGCCAATAATTCCTCAGTTTACTGACTTTAAAAGAATAATTGAAGTAACAAAGGATTATACGGATGAATACTGGTTTGATAAGCTGAATTTAAGAAGCAGCTTTAAAACAAAAATGTTCAAGTTTATAGATGGAGAATACCAGATATACAAATCAATATATGATAGTATATATAACAGAAAGGATACTCAATACTTTGACGAACTTTCCGATGAAATTGAAAAATATTGTACAGAAAATAATATAAGTTTTAAAAATTTCTATGCCGGCACATAAATTGCTTCTTGACAAATAAAATAAATCTTTGCCGGCTTTTCCTAAATTAAAGGACATTGATGAATTTCAAAAAGGCATCATGTCCTTTTTTATTGTGTTTGAAAACGCCTGCGCATTCAAGAACTTTTACAAATACCAGTCCCGCTTCCTTTTCTAATATTTCCGTTACGTTGTTTTCGTTAATGTTTCTATATTGCGGCAGAAAACTTTCAACCCAATCCGCATGTTTTGCGGTAAGCTCATTTTCACGTAAATTTGATTTAGAAAGTATGCATTTTGCGGTTTCTTTTAGTTCTTTGTCAAGACGTGATGGAAGAACTGCAAGCCCCATAACTTCTATAAGACCTATGTTTTCTTTTTTTATGTGGTGGAGTTCTTGATGCGGGTGGAAAACTCCGAGAGGGTGTTCACTGGTTGTTATATTATTTCTTAAAACAAGGTCTAGCTCAAATAAATCTCCTTTTTTACGGGCAATAGGCGTTATAGTGTTATGCGGTTCTCCGTTTGTTTCGGCAAAAATAAATGCGTCTTCATCAGTGTAGCCGCGCCATTTATTCAAAATATGATCTGCAAGCTCTATAAGTCTTTCTGAATTTTCATGGCGTATTCTAATAACCGACATAGGCCATTTTACTATTCCTGCTTCCGCATCTTCAAAGCCTTTAATTGAAAAACGTTCTTCTATTTCTGCTCTTTCCATTGCGAATTCATAATTACCTCCCTGAAAATGATCATGTGAAAGAATTGAGCCTCCAACTATCGGCAAGTCTGCGTTAGAGCCGACAAAATAATGCGGGAAAATTTTTATAAAATCAAAAAGTTTTTTGAAAGTGCTTTTGTTAATAACCATAGGGATATGTTTACTATTAAGCACAATACAATGTTCATTGTAATAAACGTACGGAGAATATTGAAAATACCAGCTTTCTCCGTCGATTTCCAAAGGTATAATTCTGTGATTTTGGCGGGCAGGGTGATTAATTCTTCCTGCATAACCTTCATTTTGCGGGCAAAGCATGCATTTAGGGTATCCGCTTTGTTTTGCTTTCTTTGCGGCGGCAATAGCTTTGGGATCTTTTTCTGGCTTTGAAAGATTTATTGACAGGTCAAGCAGTCCGTATTCGGTTGCAGTTTGCCAGCGTACATCTTTCTTAACTCTGTAACGTCTTATATAATCGGTGTCTTGACTAAATTTGTAATACCAATCCGTTGCTTTGCGAGGTGATTGAAGATAAAGTCTTTTAAATTCTTCTATAACTTCATGCGGTGGCGGCACCAGTACACTCATTATTTTTGTGTCGAACAGGTCGCGATAAACAATACTGTTCTCAATTAATCCTTTTTCAACCGCGTAATCAAGAATTTCTTTAAGTGTATTTTCAAGATTAATATTGTCATAATTTTGTTCAGGTTCAATGAATTCATCAATTTTAAGGATTTCCAAAAGTCTGTTAGTTACATAATTTGTGTCTTCAGGGCTGATTAAATCTTTTTCTATTCCATATTGAACAAGTTGTTTTATCGCATTAAAAATCATTTTTTACCTCACAGCCGCCAGTAGAGCTTATAGAAAGTATGTGGCAATTTCCTTTTCCGATAATATTTTCTGTTTTTTCTTTAAATTCATCAACTAAATCAAAAGGAACAAATGCCTGTACTGTTCCTGCAAAACCTCCGCCGTGAACTCTGTATGCTCCTTTGCTCTTTAATAGTTCATCGCATACAGCAAGTACAATTGCTACGGCTTGGTCTTTTGCTGACCCGCATACACAAACATTCTGGAGATACATGTATGATGAGTAACCTGATTCTTTTACAAGTTTAAGAAAAGTTTCAAAATCTCCTTTTTCAAGAGCTTCTGCTTCATCTTTTGCACGTTTATTTTCATTAAAGAAATGCATTGCCCTTAATACTGCTCTGTCACCTGAGTTTTTGCGTAAAATCGGTATTTCTTTAATAAAATCTTCTTTTTTTACGTCGCGAAGGTATTCTTTATTGAAATATTTTGCAATTAATTTCATTTCATAAGGTATTGATGCATATTCATCGGTTAAATCGGCATGGTCAGCTCCTGAATCAATTATACAGAGAGTATAACCTGTTGATGCAAAATCAAAATCTATTTTTTTTATGGCAGGATTTTCTGTATATTTAAAATCTATTGCAACAATTCCTCCGACAGATGATGCCATTTGATCCATAAGCCCGCAGGGTTTTCCGAAATAAATATTTTCCGCGTACTGACCTATTTTTGCAATCTCAACGGTGGTAACTTGGTTGTCAAAGAAAAGTCCGTTTATTACGTTGCCTATTAACACCTCGAAAGCTGCAGATGAGGATAATCCCGATCCTTTTAATACATTTGATTCCGTATAACAGTCAAAACCTTTTATATTGCACCCAAGTTCTTTGAATTTGGCACAAACTCCGCGTATTAAGGCTTTAGCCTGATTATATTCTTTTTTATCAGGAGAAAGCTCGTTAATATTTATAATATCTAACGGATACCCTTTTGACTGCACTCTTATTTCTTCCGTCCCGTTGGGTGCTGCAGCTGCGATAATATTAAGGTTTACGCTTGCTGCAATGACACATCCATGTTGATGATCAGTATGATTCCCGCCGATTTCGGTTCTGCCCGGAGCAGAAAATAGCCTTATATCAGAATATTCCCCAAAAGTTTCTTTAAATTTTTCTATTACATTTATAAATCTTTCTCTCTTAATCATAAAACTCCTTTACTTATTATTTTATACCCTTTAAATTCAGTATAGAAACGTATTAATAAATTATTTTTTTTTTTTTTGAAAATGATAAAATTATTAAATTTTGGGAATATATTTATTATCTTATTTAGGAGATTTATATATGGAAGATTGTATTAACACTTGTGATGAGGGCAGAGTAAAAAAAGCAAAACGGATGAAAAGTTTTATTTCGTTTGCAGCCGGCATGGCAGGACTTTTGTTCGGTCTTGATATCGGTGTAATTTCAGGAGCTTTGCCGTTTATTACAACTCATTTTGAATTAACAAGCAGACTTCAGGAATGGGTTGTAAGTACAATGATGCTCGGGGCAGCGCTTGGTGCAATGTCTACGGGTTGGATTTCTTTTAAGTTGGGGCGTAAAAAAAGTTTGATGTCCGGTGCGGCTTTATTCGTTCTCGGCTCAATCGGCTGTGCTTGTGCTCCTAACGTTCCAATTTTGTTAATTTCAAGAGTAATGCTCGGTTTTGCCGTAGGCATAGCGTCTTATGTTGCTCCCTTGTATCTGTCTGAAATGTCTGAAAAAGAGGATAGAGGCAAACTTATTTCAATGTATCAAATGATGGTTACCATAGGTATTCTGGTAGCGTTCATCTCAGATACGATATTCAGTTACGGCGGTCACTGGCGTTTAATGCTGGGTGTTATAAGTATTCCTGCATTATTATTGATGATTTCCGTATTCGGACTTCCTGACAGCCCGAGATGGCTTGCTTCAAAAGGCCATTTTGATAAAGCAAAAGATATTTTGAGAATGCTGAGCACAACAGATGCCAAAGCAGACGGAGAACTTTCGGAAATCAGAGAAAGTCTTAAAGTTAAGCAGGAAGGCTGGGGACTTTTCAGAGCGAACAAAAATGTTCGCCGTGCGGTATATTTAGGTATGTTATTGCAAGCTATGCAGCAATTTACGGGGATGAATGTAATTCTCTATTATGCACCTCAAATTTTTAAACATGCAGGTTTTGCAAATACTGAACAGCAGATGATTGCGACCGTAATATGCGGTTTAACAAATACTCTTGCAACTCTTATTGCTATGAGAACAGTTGACAAACAGGGAAGAAAACCGATTTTAAAAATAGGTTTTGCCGGAATGGCAGCGGGTACATTCCTTTTAGGCGTATGCTTGTACATGATTAATGCCGGCTTCAGTGCATTATGGATTTCAATTGCCGCAATTATAATGACATTATTTACAATTACAAGCTTCGCGATGAGCGCAGGGCCTGTTGTTTGGATTTTATGCTCGGAAATTCAGCCGTTGAAAAGCAGAGATTTTGGTGTTGCCTGCTCTACAACCACAAACTGGATTGTAAATATGATTATAGGTGCTACATTCCTCACTTTAATCAATACTTTCGGAATTGCGGTTACATTCTGGATTTATACTGCACTGAACCTGTCGTTTATAGTTCTTACTATTCTGCTTATACCTGAGACAAAAGGTATTTCGCTTGAAAATATAGAGAAAAATCTTATGGACGGTAAACCTCTTAAAGAAATAGGAGTTTAGAAAAATAAAAGAGCTTTCCTGTGTTATAAGGAAAGCTTTTTTATTTTATTTTGAATTTATAAATGATTGTTTTGTTGTATATTTCACCTGATTTTAAGATAGGTTTTTCAAAATTATCATTAGCAAAGGCGTTCGGGAAATATTGGCATTCCAAACAGAAACCTGAATGATTTTTTATCGGGGCATTATTTTTGCCGTTTTCTGCACCGTCTAAGTAATTCCCGCTGTAAAATTGAATTCCGGGTAAATCTGTAAATACGTTCAATTCAATCCCGCTTTCATCAGAATACGCTTTTGCGGCTTGTCTTATTTTTCCGTTATTATTTTTTATAACCCAGTTGTTATCAAAGCCTTTTGCATACCTGATTTGGTAATAATCATCATTGATATGTTCGCCTATTTTTTTTAAACGTCTGAAATCCATCGGTGTATTTTCTACAGGTAAAAATTTTCCTGTAGGTAATGAATTTTTGTCATTTTCGGTAAAATAATCCGCTAAAATTTGAACCTTTTGATTTAAAATATCTCCGCTGCCGTTAAGATTGAAATAAGTATGATTTGTCAGGTTACAGACAGTTGTTTTATCAGCTGCTGCCCTGTAATTAATAATAAGTGATGAATTTTCGAGTTTATATGAAACACATGTTTTAAGATTGCCCGGATAATTTTCTTCTCCATCTTTTGAACAGTAATATAATTTAATTAAATTTTTGCTTTTTTCTGTCTGCCAAAATTTTTTATCAAATCCTATTGTCCCGCCATGGAGATGGTTTTCCCCGTCATTGCAATTAAGCTTGTAAGTTTTTCCTTCAAGCTCTATTAATCCGTTTTTAATTCTGTTACAGCAGCGTCCTACAGTTGCTCCTATGTATTTTGTCTGTCTTTTATATTTATCCTGATTATCATATCCGAGTACAACGTCCACAGTGTTTCCGTTTTTATCCGAAACTTTAATTGAGACAATAGATGCTCCTAATTCAGAAATTTTTACTTCAAGAAAATCGTTCTTTAAAATCATGATTTTATGATAACATAAGAATTGTATTTGAAGGTATAAATTTTAGGAGAAGTTATATGAAAGTATTGTTAATCAATGGAAGTTCGAATGAATTTGGTTGTACATATACAGCGCTAAGCGAAGTCGCTGCTTCTTTGGAGAAAAACGGTATACAAACAGAAATTATTCAGATAGGTAAAGATGCGATTCGTGATTGTATAGGCTGCGGTGCTTGTGAAAAAACTGAAGGTTGTATTTTTAAAAGTGACGTAGTTAATGAAATTATAGAAAAAGCAAAAAGTGCGGATGGTTTTATTTTCGGCTCTCCTGTGTATTACGCACATCCCTCAGGACGTCTTTTATCAGTAATGGACAGATTATTCAGAGCAGGCGGAAGATATATGGCTTATAAGCCTGCAGCTGCAGTGGCTTCAGCTAGACGCGCGGGAACTACTGCTTCTTTGGATGCTATTATTAAACATTTTACACTGAATCAAATGCCTGTTGTATCTTCAAATTATTGGCCAATGGTACATGGGGCTCAAAATTCTCCGGAAGATGTCAGAAAAGATTTAGAAGGTATGCAAATTATGAGAACTCTCGGGAATAATATGGCATGGCTGCTAAAATCTATTGATGCGGGAAAAAGATTAGGAGTGAAATATCCTCAGTTGGAGGAAAAAGTCCGAACAAATTTTGTTCGTTAATTCTTTAGTAATCGTAATGAATTTGCTATTGCAATGAGGGTTACTCCAACATCTGCAAATACAGCACCCCACATTGTAATAACACCGAATGCTCCCAGGATTAAAAATAAAGCCTTGATTCCGAGTGCAAATATAATATTTTGTTTAACAACGCTCATTGTTTTTTTTGCAATGAGTATTGCTTTTACGATTTTTGAAGGCTTATCGTTCATTATAACCGCATCACCGGCTTCAACAGCTGCATCAGAACCCAGTCCGCCCATTGCAATCCCAACATCGGCACGGGTTAATACAGGAGCGTCATTTATTCCGTCACCTATGAATATAACACTTTTGTTTTTAGTTTTATGTTCTATAAGTTCTTCTAGTTTATCAACTTTGCCTGCGGGTAAGAGTTCCGAATAAAATTCGTCAATTCCCAGTTGTTCAGCTATGCTTTCTGCATTTTTTTGATTATCACCGGTGAGCATTATAATCTGTTTTGTGATTGTTTTTAATTTTTGTACCGCAAATTTTGCATCATCCTTAAGTTCATCTGAGATTACGATTGAGCCTGTATATTTTCCGTTTTTAGCTGTGTAAACAATTGTGCCGTTTGAATTATTGGGTTTATAAGCGATATTAAACATTTTCATTAAAGTAGAATTCCCTGTAAGAATTTCATCTCCGTTTACATAAGCTTTAACCCCTTTACCGGCAATTTCTTCAATATTGTTTATAAGTGATAGATCAATCTCTTTTGAATAAGCTGCTTTCAAAGAAAGTGCAATCGGATGGTTTGAAAATTGTTCTGTATATGCTGTATATTTTAAAAGTTCTTCTGCTGTAACATTTTCAGGATAAATTTGTGTAACTTTAAATATTCCTTTTGTTAATGTTCCTGTTTTATCAAATACTACGGTATCAGTATTTGAAAGGGCTTCAATGTAACATGCTCCTTTTATTAAAATCCCTTCCCTTGAAGCTGCACCTATTCCTGCAAAAAATCCAAGAGGGATTGATATGACAAGTGCACAAGGGCAAGATATAACAAGGAATGTTAAAGCTCTTTCAAGCCAAAGACTAAACTGACCGTGTAAAAACAGAGGCGGAAAAACGGCTAGAATAATAGCACCTGCAACTACTGCCGGAGTATAGTATCTTGCAAATTTTGTAATAAAATTCTCTGCTTTAGCTTTTTTAGAACTTGAATGCTCTACAAGTTCAAGGATTTTAGAAACTGTTGATTGCCCGAATTCCTTTTCTACTTTTATCTTTAAAAGACCGTTAGTATTTATGCAGCCGCTTATGACCTGTTCTCCGCTTTTTATTTTTCGCGGTACTGGTTCTCCTGTTAAAGCAGAGGTGTCAACTGCTGCATAGCCTTCAATTACAACTCCGTCAAGAGGAATCTTTTCTCCTGATTTAACGATAATTATATCTCCGATTTTTACATCAGACGGATTTCTTTTGATTAATTCTCCGTTACTTTCTACGAATGCATAGTCAGGACGTATGTCCATAAGCTGCGAGATTGATTTTCGGGACTTTTCAACTGCTCTGTGCTGCAGAAATTCCCCTATTTGATATAAAATCATTACCATTACAGCTTCCGGGTATTCTTTTATAGCAAAAGCTCCTAAAGTAGCAATTCCCATAAGAAAATTTTCATCAAATATCTCACCTTTAAGTATATTTTTAATTGCTTTCAAGAGAACGTCTCCGCCTGCAATTATGTAGGCGGTAAAATATATCAAAAATTTTTGTAACCCGCTAAAGTTTATAAAAATCGCAGTTATAAAAAGTAATAATGCTATACTGATTTTTATGAACTGGAAATTTTGGTTTCCGTGGCTATGTTCATGATTGTGGTGGTGATGTTCGCACATTATTTTAATCCTCATTTGTTATATTAATATTATAATTGAACAATTATTCAATTGTCAATTGTTTAAATCAATTTTGTTACAAAAATTTGACAATTGAACAATTGATAAACTATAATGCTTATATGGAAAATAAAAGAACTGACTGTGACCCAATAAACCCTGATATTGTAAATAAAGTTATGCCTGATATGCCTGATGTTAGTGTGTTATATGATTTATCGGATTTTTTTAAGGTTATGGGCGACAGTACACGCATAAGACTTTTATGGGCATTAGAAGAAGCAGAAATGTGCGTTAACGATCTTGCGGTGCTTTTAGATATGACAAAATCCGCTGTTTCACATCAGCTTAAAACTTTAAGAACTGCAAAGCTTGTAAAAGCAGAAAAACGTGGGAAAAATGTCTATTATTCTCTGGCTGATGAACATGTAAAAATTGTTCTGGAAATGGCATTAGACCATGTAAAAGAATAGGACTTAACAAAAATTGTTTATTCCATTTTTTGTTTTAAATCATTTTTAATGCTGCTTAAAGGCCCGTTATTGGGTGTTCTTATGTTGTGGTAATAATTTTTCGCAAATGTAAACGGGTATTTGGGAAGCCAGGTGAATTTAATTAAAATATTTACTGTTTCTGCACCTTGAGAAAGCATTAATTCATCAATGGTGTCTTCATGTGAAGGTGAAATTGAGGAGAATATTTTTAAGAAGTAATCTGTAAAAGTTACAGCAGAATACCCTGATGCAGTAACAGGGTCTTTTATGAAAGCTGTAACTTTAAAGTCAGAATTTTCTTTAATATGTTTAATATCGTCAGGCAGCTGAATTTCTCCGCCTGCAATCTGTTCTATTTCATACCATTGACCATTATACTGTACTCTCATAATATTGGGTTTAGGCATATAAATATCATCAAAAATATTATCAAGTAATACTGTACCGTTTTTATCAGAAATACCGTATTTATAATTCTTTTTGGTTAAAAACATTCCGCCGAACAGAATATCAATTGAAGAATACTCAGGAGGAATAATTACTTCTCCCTTGTCGTTATATATTGCAAAGTTATTATTATTGCCTATTTTCAGATATTTCCCGAGAATCCTCTCAACGTGGCTGTACTTGGGCTGTATTATGTAATTACCGTTATTATCAATAAGTCCGTATTTGTTTTTTTTCAGAACAATCCATGAAGAATCTCCGAGTCTTATGAGCTTTTTATATTGCGGTTCAACAATAATATTCCCTTCGTTATCTTTAAGTCCGAACAAGTTTTTCTTTCCGCTGAATACGGTTAAATCACTCATTGAAACAGATGCTTTAATGGGTTCTTGAATATTATCATCTGCATAAATGCAGCCGTTAAGTAATAAAATTAGTCCAAGCAATATAAAAATTTTCTTCATAAATACATAATAGCATAAAATAATTCATGTTATAATTTTTGTAGGATGATTAATATGTATTTAACAAAGAAAACTAAGATTGGAATTTTGCTGGTGATACTTGCGTTAATGCTTGTATCCGCACCGTTTGTAATTTATTTAAAACTATTACCTGCTGCGGTTTCTAACCCTGCTGTTATTAGTTTTGTAGAAAAAACATTAAATAAGTATGCCGGTTTGGACATGAATATTGAAACTCCTGTTTTAAGTACAGGGTTAACTCCTGAAATCGGATTTAAAGTCAGTGAACTTTCTGTTTCAAATAAAGATAAGAAACTTCTTGCTGTAAATAATTTTGATACCCGAATTTCATTTAAAGAAATTTTTGATAAAAATATCATTATTCAAAAACTTGGTGCAGATTATATTTTTGTAGACATAAACAGTCTTACTTCTCTTTTGCCGCAGCAAAAAACTGAGAAAAAACAACAAAAAAGTGAGTGGAATTTTGATTTCTTTGATTCTTTGCTTTATGTGAAAAAATCTTTGTTTCTTTATAAAGTTGAACCTTCAACTTATGTATCTTTGAGCGCTGATGATTTGGAAATTGATAATACTCAAAAAGCTTTGAGATATATCCATTTTAATATTACAACCGACATTAAAAAAGACGGTAAAAATTTACACGTTAATATTGCCGACAGAAATTCTGTATTTATAAAAAATAAAGCTTTGTATATTCAAAAATGTTTGCTTTCGGTAAATGATTCCAAAATTTATTTTAATGCGTTTGGGGCAAGAAATAAAGATTCATACTTAGAAATATATACTGATAAAATTCTTGTGTCTGACGTTTTATATATTATTAATTCAAATATAATTGAAAATAATTTAAACCAGCCGCTTGCATTTTTTAAAGATTTAAAAGGTGATTTTAACTTTAATATTAAAATTACAAAAAAAGATTTAAACGGTGTTGTAAATCTGAATAAAATTTCCTGCAGGCTTATCCCTGTTGACAGTCTTCCTGTTATGCTTGAAAAAGGGCAGATTGTTATGGGTAAAAAAGATATTGTCATAAAAGATTTTAAAGGATATTACAACAACAAAAAAGAAAATAGTATTGAAATGGAAGGTACGGTTAAAGATTACCTTAAATCTATTGACACAAACCTTGTTACAAGAGCTGTTGTGACAAATGATTTTGCAAAAAATCAATTTTCTAATATGCTTGGAATTCCTATTACTTTAACAGGTGGTTCTACAAGAACAAGACTTGACCTTAAAGCAATTAACAATAAAATAGATTTAGTTTGGCTTTTCGGGTTGAAATCTGGTCAGGATATTTTAATTGACGGAGCTTCTTTAACACCTGCAAGTTACAGAAGAATGCTTAAAGCTGTTATGCATTTTGAAGGTTCTGAACTGAATATAAAATCGATAGATTACTATATTGCTCCTGATAGGCGTCCCGGGGAAAAGAAAAAAAAGGTACAACCTGTTTTAAAAGTTGCAGGAAATATTGATGTTTCAGCTCCTGTTCCTACTGTAAAAAATCTTGGATTTGAAATTCCTAAACCTTTGCCAAGTGAATTTTTAAATGTACTAATCGGACAAAAATTGTTTAGAAAAGGAAATATTGCCGGTAATATGGAAATGATTAATACGGGTAAGTATCCTGTCTTAAACGGTAATCTTTCAATGGACGGGGTTGCAATTCCTTCTCAAAGAATATTTTTAAAACACGCAGAAATGACGACCTCTGACGGGCTTTTAAAATTGGCTGCGAATGGAAAATACAGACGTTCTTCTTATGATTTTAGCGGAAGTTTAATAAACGAAATAAAGTTTCCGGTAGTAGTGAAAAGTGTTAACTTGACAGTGGATGATATAGATGTTGAAAAATTTATAGTTTCAGCAAACAACCAGAGCGGAGAGGAAATCAAATCTGAAAAATTTGACGTTGCTCCATCAGGTGCGGCTAAAGATGATGACGATAACACCCCAACTTTTGATATTGGTAATTTTATAGTCGAAGATTGTGTTCTGCACATTCTCAAAGGAAATTATAAAGATATTGATTTTGCTGATGTTAAAGCTACTCTTTCTTTGGATAAGCACAGTGTATTCAATATGTATTCAAACAGGTTTGAAATAGCTGAAGGACATTCTTCTGCTAAAATTAACTGTGATTTGAAAAAACATAAATATAATATAGTGCTCGGGATTAAGGACGTAAATTCAGATTTAATGGCAACTACACTTCTTGCACTTAAAAAAGAAATTACGGGTAAAGCAAGCGGTCTTATTGAATTAAGTACGGATGATTCGTTGAAATTAAACGGTTCTATTAAATTTATGGTGAAAAACGGTACAATTCAAAAAGTCGGTCTTGTGGAATATATCCTTAAATTTGCAGCGTTGTTCAGAAATCCGTTGGCGATGATAAGTCCTTCAACTATTTCTGATTTGGTAAATGTTCCAGAAGGGAATTTTGATTTAATTAACGGAAGTTTACAGATTAATAACAATGTTATTGAGCGAATGATGATTAAGTCATCAGCACCTCAGCTTAGTTCATTTATTGTCGGGCGTTTTGATCTTGACAGCAGGGATGCTTCTCTCAGAATTTATACAAAATTCAGTAACAGAAACAAAGGTTTCGCGGGATTTTTAAGAAATATATCTCTTAACAGTCTTGCAAACAGAATTCCTTTGAGCAGCAGAAATGACAGTAATTATTATTCAGCTGAAATTTCACAGTTGCCGCCTATTGATGCAGATGAAAAAGATTGTCAGATTTTCTTAACTAAAGTTGAAGGTGATGTTGAACATAATAACTTTATATCTTCTTTGAAAAAGATTAAGTAATCAGTTGAGTATCATAATGCCAAAATTGAGGTATGCTGCAAAAGTTACCCAGATTAAATACGGGATAAGCAGGTATGCTGATATTTTTGATATTTGGTAAAAAGAAATTATTGTTAGTGTGATAAAAATTAAAAGCAATATTATTATTATAAAACTGAACGTAATATTATGAAAATAGAAAAATACGGGACTCCAGCTTAAGTTTAGAATTAATTGTATTACAAAGAAAGTGATTCCAAGTTTTTTATCAGCATCTGTTTTTGTGAATAGGAGTATACATAGTGATAAAAATATTAAAGAGTACATCACTGACCACACAGGTGTAAAGATTTCCGACGGCGGGTTTAGCGGCGGTTTATGAAGTGTTCTGTACCAGCTTAAGTTCATAAGTATATTATGTAATTCTGTTATGTATTTTTCATTCGTATTACTGCTATATTAGTTTAATAACACTTTCGGCTATTTTTTTATGTTCTTCTGGTTCGTAGTGTAAACCGTCAATTTTTGATGTTTTGACTATTTTGTTTAAATCCAGCAGTTTGCAGTTATATTCTCCGGCAATTTTTTCATAGATTGCTGTAATTTTTTTAGACTTTTCTATTGAGGTTTTATCAAAAAGGAATCTGAAATTACTATTTAAAATATTTTCTTCAATGTGTGAAGGTGACAGCATAATTAATTTACTTTCGGGGGCTTGTTCAACAGTAATGGAGACAAAATATCTTATACCCTTTTCAAATTCTTTGATTGACGGATTATAGAATTTTTGCAAATCATTTATTCCGATTGCAAGAATTATTGTTTCATAATTTTCTTTTAAATATTGCGGTAAAAGTATATATCCTGTGAATTGAATCCCGTTTGGATTGTCAGAAAAGGCTGTTCTGTTGTTGCCGCCTGCTTCAATAATTTCGTAATCGCTACCTGCAAGCTTCTGTAATACTCCTGTCCAGCGCGTGTTTTTATCATATCTATTTCCGTTATGCGGGTTGTATCCGTATGTGTTGCTGTCCCCGAAACATAATATTTTTTTCATTTTTCTAATATAGCATATATATGAAAAAATATTAAGTTTTACAAATTTTAGGGCTTGACTGATAGTATACTCTCAATTGTATTATATAAAATATATAAGGAGGAAGATATGAGCAAAAAAGTTTTAATATTGTCGGCAAGCCCTAGAAAAGGCGGAAATTCGGACACATTATGCGATGAATTTTTAAAAGGAGCGCAAGATGCCGGAAATACAGGTGAAAAAATATTTTTGAAAGATAAAAAGATTAACTATTGTACAGGATGTGGATTTTGTAATACAAATAATTATACGGCTTGTTCTCAAAAAGATGATATGGCTGAAATTCTTGAAAAAATGATAGAAGCTGATGTTATTGTAATGGCAACGCCTGTTTATTTTTATACTATGAATGCACAGTTGAAAACTCTAATTGACAGGTGCTGTGCAAGATATACACATATTACAAATAAAGATTTTTATTTTATAGCAACTGCAGCAGATGGTAGACGTCAGGCTTTAGAAAGGACTTTTGATGGACTTCGAGGTTTTACTGCTTGCCTTGATAATGTCCGTGAAGCAGGAATTATCTACGGTACAGGCGTGTGGGAAAAATCTGACGTTCAGCATACAAATCTTTTAAAAGAAGCCTACGTAATGGGTAAAAATATTTAGATTGACAGTAACTATCAAGTAAAAGGAGAAAAAATAAATGATTTTAGACAAAGTAAATGTTCCTGATGATTTGAAAAAATTATCTATTCAGGAGATGAACGCTCTTGCAGATGAAATGCGTGAACTTATTATAAAGAAAGTAAATACAACAGGCGGTCACATGGGGCCGAATTTGGGGATAATTGAGGCAACTATTGCTATGCATTATGTTTTTAATTCGCCTGTTGATAAAATTGTATTTGATGTTTCGCACCAATGTTACCCTCATAAAATTTTAACCGGAAGAAAAGAAGGTTTTACCGATCCTGATAAGTATCATAAATATACAGGTTACACAGCTCCAGAAGAAAGCGAACATGATATTTTTAAAGTCGGTCATACATCAACTTCAGTAAGTCTTGCGACAGGACTTGCAAAAGCAAGAGATTTGAAAAGTGAAAAGTCTAATGTAATCGCGCTCATAGGCGATGGGTCTTTAAGCGGCGGAGAAGCCTTTGAAGGTCTTGATAATGCGGCAGATCTAAACAGTAATATAATTATAGTTGTTAACGATAACGATATGTCTATAGCTGAAAATTCCGGTGGATTATATAGAAATCTTAAAGAATTACGTGATACAAATGGTAAAGCCGAGTGTAACTTCTTTAAATCTTTGGGCTTTGATTACTTGTATGTTGATGAAGGTAATAATATTGAAAAATTAATTGAAGCATTCCAAAAAGTTAAGGATATCAATCATCCTGTAGTGCTTCATGTCAAAACTCTTAAAGGTCATGGATTTGTTGCTGCTGAACAAAATAAAGAAGCTTTTCATTGGGTTTTACCGGGAATTTTGGACGAGAAATCGGCGCATCAAGATGAAGCCCAAGAGGATTATAATAGTGTTACAAATGAATTTATAAAAAGAAAAGCGAAAGAAAATTCTTCTTTAATAGTTGTAAATCCGGCAACCCCTGGTGTCCACGGGTTCACACCCGATTTTAGAGACGAAATGGGAAAACAGTACACAGATGTTGGGATTGCTGAAGAACATGCGGTTGCATACTGTTCAGCTCTGGCAAAAGCAGGTGCAAAACCGATACTTGCGATTATGACTTCATTTGTTCAGAGAACTTATGACCAGTTATCACAAGATTTATGCCTGAATAATTCTCCAATGACAATGTTAATTTACTGGGGAGGGCTTTCAAACGGTGATGCAACTCATTTGGGTTCATTTGATATCCCGTTAATTTCAAATATTCCGAATATTGTGTACCTTGCACCGACAAATAAAGAAGAATATATTGCAATGCTTGAATATTCTTATTCTCAAAATGAACGCCCTGTTGCAATAAGAGTTCCGAATGTTCCTCTTGTTTCAACAGGTGTTGAGGATAAAACAGATTATTCTATTCTAAATAAATTTAAAGTTGAAGAAATAGGATCTAAGGTTGCAATACTCGGTCTTGGAAACTTTTTTGGACTTGCAAAAAATGTAAAACAAGAACTCAAAGAGAAACTTAATATCAATGCAACTCTTATTAATCCTAGATTTATGACTGGAGTTGATGAAGAGCTTCTTGAAAGTCTTAAAAATGAACATAATATTGTAATAACTCTTGAGGACGGTGTATTAGACGGCGGATTTGGTGAAAAAATTACGCGCTTTTACGGAAATTCGTGTATGAAAGTTCTTAATTTCGGCGGGAAAAAAGAATTTACCGACAGAGTTCCTCTGGAAGAATTGTATAAACGTTATCACTTAACAAAAGAGCAGATAACAGAAGATGTTAAAAACTGCTTATAATAATTTGTATACTTCAGCGCCGTTTTTCATGGCGCTGAAGTTATTATGCTAAACTGCTAAATCTTTTTTTATATCCATTTGATTCATTGGATTCCAACTATCCTTTAAATTATTTTTTATTAGATTTTGGTAAAATTTTTCTTTAAATTCAAGTAAATCCAGCTGTTTTTGTAATTCTTCCATTTGCTGTAAGGCTTTTAATTTTGTAGCCTGTATAATTCCATAACGTTCAGGAATCGTGGAGTCGCCTTTAACACACAAATCTATATAACGTTTGATTGCTTTATTTTCTGTTCCGACAGAGCGGAGGCATTTTACAATTTTTACCCAGGCTAAATCATCTTCTGAAAATTGTCGTATATTATTATGATCCCTTTTTACAAAAGGAAAAAAGCCGCTTTTAGCCCAAAATCTTAAAGTATGCTCAGAAACATCCATTTTGTCTGCAACTTCTTTAATTGTGTACATATATATTCCCTCCTGAAAATATATTAACATAAAAAGATAGCTTGATAGCAGCTATTAAGAGTGCTTATATAATTGAGTAAAAATAGTTTAATATATAAAACCAAAAAGCCGATAAAGGGACTTGAACCCTTGACCTACTCATTACGAATGAGTTGCTCTACCAACTGAGCTACATCGGCTTAAATCTATTTACCGTTTATATTATAGCACAAAAACTTTTAACGGCTATGCAAAATCTTATGGGTAGTGGACACAATTAAGAATCTGTTGTTGAAGCAGAATGAAAGTATTCAAATCAGACAATTGCAGACTACATACTAAATCTTGACGAATTTCGAGTATAAATGATATAATAAGAATATACAATTAAATACAATAGAAAGAGTAAGGTAAGATAATTTAAAGGATTAGATTTCTACCTTACTCTTTTTTTTACAAATTAGAAAGGAGAAATATAAATGGCAAATTTAAGAAATAAAGTTCTGCAAGCTCTGCAAAATGGCAAAAAATTAGAAGCAACTTTAGAAGATTTATCTAGAAGTCAGGAAAATTTATTGAAGAATCATTCTAATCCTGTATTTAGCAATAAAGATAAAAATAAAATTTTGAAACAATATACAAATTTACAAAATATTGGAAAATCTCTGTATCGTTATAATGCATTAAATGAGAATGATTTAGAAGCTGAAGCAGAAAGAACAGATATAAAAAATACTGTCTTAAAAGGTGGAGTCAGTTATAATAAATACATTTGGCATTCTGAAAATGGAGAACATACTTGTGATATTTGTAAAGCATTAGATGGGCAAGTCTTTGATTTTTACGATGAAGTTCCCGAACGTCCGCATCCAAATTGTAGATGTACGGTTGAGATTGTGGAAGAGAATAATAAAGATTTAAATCCTCAAGAGGAGGAAGAACCATGTGATTGCTGGGATAAAATAGATTCTTTAGTAGAAGAAATAAATGTTTGGCAAGAGGAAATTGAATCTATAATTTCTAGATTAAACAGCATTGAAGAGGAAGATTTAAAATTATTAAATAAAATAAGAAACTTTAAACAACAAGTTGAAGTCGCTCAGTTAGAATTAGAAAATATAGAACCTTGCAATGAGAATTGTGTGGCTTGTTTGACAGGTATGGCAATAAATATTACAGATGATAAGAATTTAGAAGATGTTATGGAAAATATATCTAATTTAACTAATGAATCCAAACAAGTATATCAAATATTTTTGGAACACAAACATGAAATGGAAGAGGCAAAAGATGGTATGGATAAATATTACCATGCAAAAGCTAATTGCACTTCTGCTGAATTAGGTTTTATTCAAACATTGTGGGCAGGAGCATATAGTATTTTAAAAGAAGTAAAAGATTTTTGCTATAAAGTTTTTAAATATCATATGGATTTTAGAACAGTTGCAATAGATTGCTGGCAAGATTTAAAAGCTGATTGGTATGGAATACAAAAGGCAAAAGAACATGGATATTGCTCTGATAAAGTAAAAGATGTATATAAAGATGTATTTAACGAATAACTAAAGTGTTATAACCGTTAGATATAATACCAAATAATTGTATCCGAAAAATAATATTGTAACAAAGTTTAGTAGTATAATTATCCAATCTTTTTTATTTTTATTTTTTGAAAATACTTTAACGATAAATGTTATAATTTGTGTAATTATTAATATCGGTACTATAAAAATATAGTTTATTGCACTAAAAACAAATAATATTTCGGGAATGATAGGTATTTCAAATTTAAAATCAACACTAAGAGAAAGTAAAGTAACAATTAACGTCACAGGTACTATTAAAGTCACTATAAGTATTATTAAAGATATTAAAAAGTATTTGTCTGTCTTGTTTAGCATATGCATATTATTATCTCGATTCAAGTTAATTGCTGATTATAAAAATAATAAATATTCAGCATTAAAAAATATTGATTTAATAAGTAAAGTGAAAAATATAGCAAATACTCTATTTGCGGTTTTATAAATTACGTATGTTATCATACAATTTATACTCATATTAAAATAATAAAATATTTTTGATGCTATATATTAATAATATCTCCTTTTTCTAAAATACTTTGATATTTTTTACATGTTTTAGATTATTCAATTTGCACCTCTAAAAAATCAAAAAGAGAATTTCGGGTGAAAAATCATGAAAATTGGCGAAAAATTCCCAAGAAAAATTCTCTTAAAAAATAAGGATATTAAAAACCGCCCACGTAGGTGTAAAAGAACACATGGTTTGATTTCTTATTCCACATGGTTTGATTATTTTCGGCAACTTGCTTCTTGAAAAATCCTCAAGTTGCTCTAGCAGATCGCAGAAAAATTTCTGAATCAATTTAGCAACTTTGTTAAATTAAACTCAAAATATTATGATATGTCTTTTATAAATTTTTTATTTAATTGTATACTCTTTACATCAAGCCTAAGTTATTTTTTTATGATATGATATAAAAATCTAATGGAGTGTTGTGGTGGAAATAACGAAAAAGAAACGTACTAAATTTTATACTAATGAAGAAGGTAATACTTTATATGAAAGATTTAATCAAACATTAAAAAATGCACAGTATTTTGATTCTTTAGTTGGTTATTTTAGGACAAGTGGATTTTATCGTTTATATGAGTCTCTTGAAAATGTCGATAAAATAAGAATTTTAGTAGGTTTAAATGTAGATAAGAATACTTATAACATTATTGAAGAATCCCAGTTAAATTTTGATTTTGAAAGTCAAGTAAATATAAAAAAGCAATATCAAAGAGAAGTACAAGAAGAATTTGAAGATTCAGAAGATACAGAAGAAATTGCTAAAGGGGTATATAAATTTAGAGAAATGCTTGCAAATGGTAAAGTTGAAATGCGAGCATGCAGAGAAAAGATTCATGCAAAAGTTTATATTACTCGCTACAACGAGGAACAGTTTGGTATATTAGGTACAGTTGTAACAGGCTCAAGTAATTTTACAGAAAATGGACTAAATGCCCAATATGAATTTAATGTAGAACTTAAGGATGACCCTGATGTTGAAGAAGCATTAGAAAGGTTTGAAAAACTTTGGGATGTATCTGTTCCAATTTCGCAAGATTATATAAATGCTTTAGAAACTAAAACCTGGTTAAATGATTCAATATCGCCTTATGAAATTTATCTTAAGTTGCTTTATGAATATTTTTATGAAGAAATTAATACAGAAGATATTTTTGATCCAAAAGAACTGCCGGATAACTATCTAAAATTAGATTATCAAATTAATGCAATTGCAAAAATTAATAAAATTGTCAATGAATATAATGGTGCTTTTATTTCAGATGTCGTAGGTTTAGGAAAAACATATATAACTGCAATGTTTGCTAAAATTATTACAGGAAAAATATTAGTAATAGCACCGCCTCCTATAATCCCCAACTGGGTTAGTGCATTCAAAGACTTTGAAATTAAATCAAAGAATTATGATATTGAATCAATAGGAATGCTCCATAAAATTATTAAAAAAATTGAAAAAGCCGAAGCGTGTGGCGAAAAAACTTATGACTATGTATTTGTAGATGAGGCACATAGATTTAGAAATGGTAATAATACTCAATATGAATACCTAAAGCGAATTTGCTTGAATAAAAAAGTGTTACTTGTCAGTGCAACGCCATTAAATAATACTTTTTATGATTTTTATCATTTAATATCGTTATTTCAAAATCCTGTTAATAGTGATATTCCAGGTGTTCCGAATTTGGATCATTTCTTTGCATCACGAAGAAATCGTTTAAAACAAGTTGAGAAAAATGCAGGGGGTAAAGACTCGAAAGAGTACATTAATGAAATAAAACAAGTATCAAAAGAGGTTCGGGATAAAATTCTGAAATATTTAATGATAAGAAGAACAAGAACCGATATTAAAAAGTATTTTGAAAAGGATATAAAAAAACAAGGATTGTATTTCCCAGAAGTTCAATTACCAGAAAAACTTGTATACGAGTTCGATGAGCATACCAATAAAGTTTTTGAAGATACTATTCAAGTTATAGGAACTAAAAATAGTCCGCAGGAACTTAAATTGACTTATGCAAGATATGCTCCTAAAACATATTTAAAAAATCAACAATTGTCTGCTTTTGAGCATACACAACAAATGAACAATGTAGGTTTTATGAGAAGCCGACTGGTAAAGCGCTTGGAAAGTTCTAAGTATGCATTTGAAATGACATTAGAAAGAACCATTAAATCACATGAAAAACTTATAAAAATGTATAACGACGGAACAGTCTATATCAGTAAGGATATTAATGTTCTGGATTATATTGATGATGATACTAAGACAATAGAAGATTTACTTGAAAAAGGAAAAGAAAAAGAACTAGAGACTTTCCCATCTAATTCTTTTAAAAAAGAGTTTATAGAAGATATTTATCATGATTTAAAATTATTAAAAAATTTGTTGAAAGATTGGCGTACTATAAAGCATGACTATAAGCAAGAGAAATTTATACAGGAGCTAGCATCCAATAAATTATTAAAAAATAAAAAAATGGTAGTATTTACAGAATCTGCTGAAACTGGTGAAAATTTATTTCAAATTTTAAAAGAAATTTATCAAGACAAAGTCTTATTTTATTCTTCTGCTAAAAATGAATCAATAAAAGAAACTATAAAAATGAATTTTGCTCCAAATCAAAAAGAATATGAACAAGAAGATACTATTCAAATTTTAATAACAACGGATGTTCTATCAGAAGGTATAAACCTACATAGAGCAAATATTATTGTTAATTATGATTTACCTTGGAATCCAACACGAGTTTTACAAAGAGTCGGGCGTGTAAATCGTGTAGGAACAAAACACGATAAAATATATATATTTAATTTTTTCCCAACATCTGAAACTGATAAACAACTGGGTTTAGAAGATAGTATTATAGCAAAAATTCAAGCTTTTCATAATGCTCTTGGCGAAGATGCGAAATATTTAAGTGAGACAGAAGAGGTTGAATCATATAATCTTAGAGGAGAACAGTTGTATAGAAGTTTAAATTCTACAGATTCGCTTGATGATACAGAAGAAAGCCCAGAATTAAAATATCTTGCGATACTACGAAATATAAGAGATAAAAAAACTGATCTGTATGCTAAAATAGCAAATTTACCTAAAAAAATAAGAGTTGCAAGACAATTTAATGCCATTACGGATTCACTAATCACATTTTTTAGAAAAGGCAAATTAAGAAAGTTTTGTATTACACACGGAGAGTTTGCTGAAGAAATTCCATTTGATGAAGCAATAAAATATTTTGAGTGTTCACAATCTGAAAAGAAAACAAAAATTCCATCAAAATATTATCAGTATTTAGAATTAAATAAAAATGTTTTTGGACAGCCTACTGAACTTGATACAGATATGTTTTCTAAAAAAGGCAGGTCAAAATCTGACAAAATTATACAGTATTTAAAAGGTATTATACAAAATCCTAAGTATACAACTGATGAAAAATTATATCTGCAATCAGTTTTAAATGCATTTTGTTCTAAGAGAATACCTGAATCTATTGCAAAAAAATTATATAACTTCCTTGAAAAAGAAATTGATGATATAAAATTATTAAATGGAATCCCATCAATAGTGCCTGATGCATACTTATATAATAATGTTGGAAACAAGAGGTATACAGCACAAAAACGAGAGATTATTCTATCTGAATTTTTAACAATAAAAGGAGAATAATGGTCACAGATTTAAATAAAACTATAGTTAATGATACATTCAATCATGCTTACAATGAAAAACAGTTTAAGCTTTTTATAAAAGACTTGCTTTCGGATGCAAATTTTAGTGCGGAAAAGGTGCATAATATACAACTGCCTAATTCATATACTGATTTTATTAAAAGTGCAAAACGATTGTGTAAATATAAATACACTGCCGATGAATTTGGAACAGAAAAAGTTATTGATGTTCTGGTTGTTAAACTTAAAAGAACGACCTCTATTGAGAGAGCAAGAACCGCACAACGTAATTTTGTTGCCAGATATTTAAATGGTGGCAGGAACTATCCTAAAGATGCTGCACTAGTAGCTTTTATATCAGAGGATGCCAGTGGAAAAATATCTCCGGACTGGCGATTTTCATTTGTGGAAATGAATTATGTCACTGAAATTATTGAATCTGAAGATGGTCAGCAAAAAAGAAAGGCTGTTCCTGAACTAACTCCGGCAAAAAGATTTTCATTTTTAGTCGGAGAAAACGAAGATACTCACACAGTGCAAAAACAATTTTATACTTGTTTAGAAAAATCTTCTAGAGGAGAAAAGATTACCCTAGAAGATTTAGAACAAGCCTTTGATATAGAAAAAGTTTCCAAAGAATTTTTTGAAAAATACAAAATTTTGTATAATAAGTTATGCACAGAAATTAAGAAAATTTGTGAACTTGATTCTATAGTAAAAAAAGACTTTACGGAACACAATGTTGTTATAGAAGATTTTGCAAAGAAAACCTTAGGGCAGATAGTCTTTCTGTATTTTATCCAAAAGAAAGGCTGGCTTGGTGTTCCTCGGGATAAAGACTGGGGATTAGGAGATAAAAAATTTTTAAGGAATTTATTTGAGAAAAAATATTGTGAATACAAGAACTTTTTTAACGATGTCTTAGAACATTTATTTTATGAAGCTCTTGCAACTGATAGAGGTCCCGGAGCCTGGTTCGATAAATTAAATTGTCGTATTCCATTTTTAAATGGCGGATTATTTGAACCTGTTAATGGTTATGAATACGAAAAAACAGACTTAAACATAGATAATAACCTTTTTAAAGAAATTTTTGACACGTTTGATTTGTACAATTTTACGGTAAAAGAAGATGAACCACTTGAAAAAGAGGTTGCAATTGACCCTGAGATGTTAGGAAAAGTTTTTGAGAACCTTCTACCAGAAAATATAAGAAAAGGGAATGGAGCTTTTTATACACCTCGTGAAATTGTGCATTATATGTGCCAAGAAAGTTTGATTAACTACCTTTATAATAAAGTAAACATTAAAGAAGTTCCGATATCTAAAGAAGAACATGAGCAGCAGTTAAAACTACTAAAAACAAAGAAAGAAAAAGAACAGCTAAAACTTACTCAAGAAATACTTGAGGAAATGATTTCAAAAAAGGATATTGAATACCTGATTAAAAAAGGTGAATCAAATTATTCAAACAGGAATATAAAAGAAGAGCTCCCTGAATCTATTATAAACAATGCTTCCATACTTGATGAAGCTCTTGCAGACATCAAGGTCTGTGATCCTGCTATAGGCTCTGGGGCTTTCCCTGTTGGAATAATGAATGAAATTGTTAGAGCAAGAGTAGCATTAAATGAACATATTGGACAAAATTACCGTTCAGTTTATGAATTAAAAAGAAATGCAATAGAAAATTCTATATACGGAGTGGATATAGATCCGGGTGCAGTCGAAATAGCAAAGCTTAGATTTTGGCTTTCGCTTGTTGTTGATGAAGATGATATAAAAAACATAAAACCCCTGCCAAACCTTGAGTATAAAATAATGCAAGGTAATTCTCTTATCACAAGTTATGAAGGCATCGATTTTGACGAGATTGTCGATAAGCAAGAAAAATCAAAACAATTAGATTTGTTTGCCTCAAAAAGTGAAAAACTAACTGCCATTATTTCTGATAAACAGCATGAATTTTTAAAAACACCTTATGCTACAAGAAAAAGTGAAATAAAATATGAAATTGAAAATCTTATTGTTGAGCTAGTAAAAACAAAATTTGAGGAAAAAGCAGAAAAAGAAGGTAAACAAAAAGATTTCTACGAAGAAAAAATTAGAAATTTTGCACAAAATAAAGAAAATAGAAATTTTTTTCCATGGAAACTGTTTTTCGCAGATGCCTTTGAAAATGGAGGATTTGATGTTGTTATTGGTAATCCACCATATGGACTTATCAATAAAAGACAAAATAAAACTGAAACTATAGTTGTTACAGAAGAAGAATATGAATATTATAAAAAGAACTCAAAATACTTTGTTGCTACAACAGGAAGCATAAATATCTTTAGATTGTTTATCGTTCAAAGTTTGGAATTGTTGAAAGCTAATGGTATATTTAGTGAGATATTTCCATTGGCTTTTATTGCTGATTTAAGTGCCAAAAAGCTACGAGAAAATATATTAAACAATCATTGTATAACAAGCATAGAAGCATTTCCAGAAAGAGATAATGAAGCCAAGAGAGTATTTAAATCCGCAAAAGTTTCGGCTTGTATAGTTAATATTCAAAAAGAACAACCACAGGGAACATTTTTTATTAGAACAAATGCAGAACCATATGTAGAAACAATAAAAGAAAAAGTATATTTAAATTATGATAAAATCCAAATGTTTGATTCCGTATATTACACTATACCACTTTTAACAAATAAAGATATAGAATTGCTCTCTAAAGTTTTTAATAATTCTACAAAATTAGAAAACTTTGCTCATTGTTATACTGGTGAAATTGACTTATCTCTTAATGTAAACTTGTTATCTTTAAATAATAATTATTGCGAAATGATAAAAGGTGCAATAATTGATAGATACATCAAACGAAAAAAAATGAGCCAAGGCGAAATAATGTATCTGAAAGATCAGGAGTATCTAAAAAATAATACCTCTAAAAAGTCTAAACATCATAATAACAAAAGAATTGTAATGCAAGGCATTACTGGTGTAAATGAAAAACATCGGCTAAAAATGACTATTATTCCAGAAGGGATATACTGTGCAAATTCTGTAAATTATATTATTTTTAATAAAGATGATATTAATATATACTCTGTATTGGGCATTTTAAATAGTAAATTACTTGACTATGTATTTAAAAAATTTAGCACAAATAGTAATGTAAATGGTTATGAAGTAGATTCTCTTCCTATAAATATATCAAATGAATTGTTGGGTAGCCAAATATCATCAATTGTGCACTCAATATTAAATATTACAAAAGCGGATGATTATGAAGAGAATAAGCAGAAACAACAAACAGTAAAACAATATGAAGACGAAATTGACAATATTGTTTATAATTTGTATGGATTAAATGAAGAGGAAAAGCTCATTATAGATCCTGAACGATTATTGAATTTAAAATTTGATCACAAACCAACCGCAAAAGAAATTGTTGAAAAAATTGCAATTGCCAAACCTTCTTTAATGGATAATGATAGAGCATTTTGCCATTTGTTTGACAAAATCGCTATGAACAATTCTTGGCAAGAGTTTGAACTGCCTAGTTATTGGACTATTGGAAGAACTATTTATAACTACAAAAAAGATAATAATATAAAAGCTTCAATCTCTGCTCCAACAAAATCTAAACTTGTAAATAAAGTGGATTTAAATAATCCAATGCTTAAAACATACAAATTTGAAATGCCAAAGCCAAGTATCAAACAAATAATCGCAAAGATAGCAGAATATGATGACTACTTATTTGACAATGACAGAAAATTAGTTGAATTGTTTGATGGTATAGCTCTTACAAACGGCTATAAAGAAACAGAACTCCCAAAATATTGGAACATTATCCGTGCAATGTTTGATTACAAAAAAGAGGCAAAAGCAGATAACATTTTATTTACAGAAAAGGAATAGTTATGTCTAAAAAAAGTGATAATTATTTTAATAATGAAAAAAGGATTCAAACTGAAATAAAACATTTATTGTTGACAGAAATACTTAAAATGTCTTTATCTGTGGCTAATAGTCAATTGTATAATCCCAATTTTAAAACAAATAGAATTTATTCTTATTTTGATTTATTTGCGGGAAATGGGGAATTTGCCAATGGTGAAGAAGGGTCTCCTTTATTAGCATTTAATATATTTTTAAATCATTTAAAAAATAATACCAAATTTGAAGAATTACGAATGCTTTTAACAGATTCTGAAAAAAATAATATACAAAATTTAGACAATTTAATAAAATTAAGAAAACAAGATTCTAATGAAGGTAGAATAAAATATATTTGTAACGCAGGAAATTGGGAAAATTACAGCACTGAAATAAAAAAACAACTTAAAGAATCTTCTTGGGGATTTATTTTTGCTGATCAATTTTCTACAGAATTAAATTTAAGTAATTTTATTAATACACTAAAAAATGATTGCCGATTAAAAGATATTTTAATTTTTTATAATTACAATACCTTAGTCAGACAATTTGGTAGATCTTGTAAGGCTGACATAACTAGGCTTTGTAAAACTTTGAATATAACGGAAGAACAATTCTACAGCTTTGACAAGGGAGATTTTTCAGAAAAATTTCAAACTTCATTAATTGAAAGTTATTCTAGTATTAAAGAATTTGTTATTGGAGTTTCTTTTCCAACGACAGTTAATAAAAAACTAATTACTGCTGATTACTTTTATTTGATATTTGCAACAAGTTCAGTAAAACTATTAAATACTTTTTTAGATGCATACGAAAAAGCTTTAAGTTCATACGGAAATTATTATCCACAATGCGGTTTGTTTGATAATATGAATATGTTAAATATCATTAAAGATAGTAATTCAACAAATATGTGCGACCTAATTATTTATATTACAAGAGAATTTTTATCTTGGAAAAACATAATTGAAAATCATTTATTTGTACCAACTACCAAATATATTCTTGAAAAGCTTAATGACCTATATAAAAACAATGAGGTAAGAATAACAGCTCCTAAAACTTTTTTCTACAAAAACAACACTTCTAAATTAAAAGAATCAGAGGCCTGTAGTAGTCGAAAAAATATGGAACAAGTTAAAATCGAAATAATAAAACCTCTACAAGGGCAGTTGTTTCCATAGTTTTCCTTGCAGCAAACTTCCGTTTTTTTTCTTATTTACTCCACCCCATTGTTTAAAGAAAAATGGTACATTGTTTTCAATGCAATTGTCTCTTATTTGCGTTACCCAATTTTCTTTTATTGGGCGTGCACCGGGACCACTTTCACCACCAACAATAACCCAATTAATATCCTCTAAAGTTAAATTTTTAATTTCCGTAATCATTGGTTCAATTGATAAATACTTAATATGTGCCGGAGTGTTTATCAAATAAGGTATACGTTTTTTCTGTTCATCAGACTCAACCGTAACACCAAGCCAAATATTAGGTGTCCAATTAAGTTTTGCAGCAATCTTTTCCAATCTTTCGGCACGTTTTGTAAGCACTTGGAATGTATGCCAAGATGCTTTATTCATAACTTCAAAAACCTTAATAATAAATTCATCCGGAACATCCTTATGAAACAAATCACTCATTGAACAAACAAAAATAATTTGTGGTTTTTTCCAACTTAAAGGTTCTTCTAAACATTCTTCATGAATAGTCACTTTAAAGCAATTTTTGTATTTTTCTTGTCCCATTGCACACAAACGCTTAGCCATGCGTTCCGCATAACAATGCTTACAACCTTCACTTATTTTTGTACAACCGGTAACAGGATTCCAAGTTGATTCTGTCCATTCTATTTTAGACTTCCCTGCCATAATACTATAATTGTATTCTTAATATTTATTTACATAACCCCTATTTAGATGAGTTTCGTTTTAATTTCCGAGTTCTTTTTCCAGTTCTTCGGTTGTAGGTAAGTTTAATTTCAAATTCTCAGGTATTGCTCTTGTTACCGTATATTCGGCAATACCAATCGGTTTTGTCATATCTCTCAGAGAGTATTCGGCTATAATTTTATTTTTTGACTTACACAAAATTATCCCGATTGACGGATTATCTTCCTCTGTTTTAATCTTTTCATCAACAGCATTCAAATAAAAATTCATTTTCCCTGCATATTCAGGTAAAAATTCACCGATTTTCAACTCAAATACAACATAAGAATGCAGGCGAACATTATAAAACAGTAAATCCAAATAATAATCCTGATTTGCAATTTCAAGATGATACTGTTCTCCCACAAAGGCAAAACCTTTACCAAGTTCAAGTAAAAATCTTTTCAAATTATTCATTAGACCTTTTTCCAGTTCTTTTTCTTTTGCCTGTTCCGAAATTGTAAGAAAATCAAAATTATACGGGTCTTTTAACAATTCACACGCAAGATCGGATTGCGGTTTTGGCAAAGTTAAAGGAAAATTATTGACTTTTTGTTCATTATTTTGACGGTTATACAAGCCGCTTTCGGTTTGTAGCGCCAGAACACTTCTTGACCAGCCGTTTTCAAGGATTTTATTTGCATACCATATACGTTCTTTTGAATCTGAAATTTTATCCATAAGAAAAACATTGTGTCCCCATGGTATTTGTGCAACAACCTGTTGCACAATTTCAAAATCAGGATAAACTTCCGCAAATTTACGCATATATTTCAAGTTTCTTACGGATAAGCCTTTCATATCAGGAAATGAATTTTGCAAATCTTTTGACAGATTTTCAATAACCTTTGAGCCCCACCCTGCCTGTTCTTGCTGGTTTAAAATGATTTTACCTATATTCCAATACAAAATTATAAGCTCGGAATTAACGGATAAAGCCGCTTTTACCTGAGCACTTCTGATTTCATTTTTCAGATTTTCCAGAACTTGAATATATGATTTATCTATGTTGTCCAAAATTAAACTCCGATTTTATATATTAATATTACCATAAACATGCCATTTATTGCAGAATTACTGCTTTATATGCCACCTATATTTTTAAAAGATTTTTCATGTCAGCATAAAGTTCTTCAAATCCTTTATTCTTCCTCCAAATTCCCTCGGCTAGTTTCTTGGGCAAGTCAACTTTGTTTGAATTGTGCGAGGTAAATCTTGTCAAGTAACTATAAACCTTTTTGAATTCTTGAATTTCAGGTTTTGTAAATGCTTTTTCTTCAGGGCTTTGAAATAGATTTTCACTTACAAAGACCTGATTGTCATAAACATAAAAATGAAATTCCTCATCATAAAACATTCTGTTTCTGCCTTGCTGTGGTGATTTATCATATAGTGATCTTAATTTATTTGTCTGGCGTTCGTAAATTAACTGCCTAAAGATATAATATAATTGCATTGTAGAATTTTCTGCAATACTAATTACATCTTTTGCTTTATATGCCGGAATTGAAAGGCAAAAACATCGTATTACAATATCTAAAATCTTTGCCGGATAGTAAGATAATATGGAATATTTTTTATTAAAACTCTGTTTATTGTAAAAGTATAAGCCATTCCTTAAAATGAGTTTACCCTCTTGAACCAATGTCAAAAGAAGTAACTCTAAAACAGCCTCATCAACATCTTCAGCAATAGTTGAAATCTCATCAAGCGTAAATTTATCCAACCTTTTGCAAAGCCTTAATACTCGTTCTCTCATTAAGCAGTCCTTTCAAAGTGTATTCATCTATTTCTTTAATTTTGTTAGTTTCAGATAATTTTTCTATTTTATTAATCAATTTAACCAGTTGCCTGAACTGGTTTGTCCTTGTTGCAAGGTAATTAATGGCATCAGGAGTAAACTCCAAATCTGTTATTTGTTGAAGAATGTCTTTTATATCGTCTTGATTAAAATGCTCAAACTTAAGTGCTTTATAGAGTCTGTCTACAAGATGCGGATATCTTGCAAGTTTTTTATCTGCCAATCCCATTCCGACTAAAACTATCGGACAGGCTGTCCTGTCGTGCAAATCTCTTAAAGTCTCAACGGTGTGTTTTTCTATCAAATAGTCAATTTCATCAACAATGATTACTTTAGGATGCTGTCTTAAATATTTTTCTATGAGTTCAAAAGTCTCTTGTGCATGCCAATAAGGATCTTCTCCTAGTTCCTCCGCAATTTCAGATAAAAGCCATCTGCTTGTCATTCCCTGAGTTGCCCTTACATACACAGAATCGTTTTTATCCGCCCACCACTGGATTGTCTGAGATTTTCCAAGCCCATGGTCTCCGTAAACTAATGCAAGTTTCGGAATATTCGGCGGAAGTTTCTGCAACTCATCCATCAAAGCTACAAACCGCTTGACGTTTTTTGTTTTAATAAATGTTTTCTTCATCGTTTTCGTCTCCTTCTTGGTTGCTCGCATTAAACGGGTCTACGAACGAAAACTCATCGTTTCCGTTCTCCGCCCTCTGCTCGTAATCCGCATATATATTTATGTATTCATCACTTCTTATGTAATTTGCTAACCATTTTCTATCTTCTTGATTCGTTGTTCCGTTTGTCATAAGCCACTCATATTTTTCATAATTTGAATTAAACATCGGCACGTTCATCTGCCGTTCACGAGGGGTTTGTTTGTGTTCACGTTTTGGCTTTGGTTCCGGTATTACTTCAATAACATTTTCCTCCGGCTCAATTTCCAAAATCTCAGCTTTTTCACTCGGATAATATTTCAAAAATTCTTTTTTAGCCTTCTTAAACTGTCGCTGCTGTCTTTGATATTGCTGTTTGTATTCTTCCATATCTTTAACAGTGCCGAGAACATTTGCCATCGGGTGAACTTTTTGAACCCTGTGTGCCACGCATAAAAATTCACCTTTCATCGAATAAACATGAACCTTTGAAAGGTCAAATAAGCTGTATCGGACATACACCTTATCCCGAAGTCCAAGGATAACGTCACTCCTGTAATGCATTCCGAGGAACGTTATTCCATGTCTATTTATTGTCCTTGCCTCGGTTTTCATCATTAAATCATTGAGAATATTTTTATCTATATCCTGCTTCTGAACACCATTTAACATTTCCCGAATAGTTTTTGAACGGTCATTCGGACAGGGCTTTGAATTGTGAAACTCAAGCCAGCAATCAATAAATTTAATAGCCTCCTGAACTGTCGGAATGTAGTTTTTAGTTAGTTTTTTGTGCATATCTCTGTGGAGTTTTTCACCACGCTTTAGCCATGCAGGTTTATCCTCAATACTTGTGCCTATATAACTTGTCATCATTTTTTCAAACTCTTCTTGAAATTCAAGGAAGAATCTCTCTATAACTTTTGCACGAGCATTGTATGGTTTTGCAAATACTGATTTAATTCCGAGATTTGAATATACACCATTAAACCCTTCTTCATCGAAATCGCAAGATTGAAAATACTTTGCTTTGAATGCTTTGCCGTTATCTTGATAAACAACTTTTGGGATAACACCAAAATTAATGATTGCATTTCTAAGTGCGGAGGCTATGCACTGCGTATTTTCAGTCATCATAATTTCATACCCGACTAATGCCGTTGATTTCCAGTCTAAAAAACCGACCAAAGTTGCTCTGGTCGGTTTTCCTGTAAACGGGTTTATTACTTGAAAATTAAGAACATGTCCGTCTGCGATTAACACATCTCCAACATTAAGGACTGAAATATCCCTTTCGATATACGCTTCCACTTTATCGTGGTAGGCTTTTTCTCCCTCCCTAAATAAAATCCATTGTGCATAATTATTTTTTTTGTAGTGTTCAGCATATCTTCTAAAAGTCTGAATGCTTGGAATATTTTCAATTCCTTGTTTTTCTAATATATGTTGTGTTAATTTTATTGCTTTTCCAACACTAAATTTATTCGGATGTAAGAGGAATTTGATAAATATGTTTTTCATATCTTTAGTTAGGATTGTGTTGTACTCATTTTGTTTTGAATATTTATACCCCGGCAAAAGGACTCTATAATCCTCGCAATCTTCATAAGCCCAAAGCCAACGATGAAGTGTACCGACTGAAATGCTTCCAAGGAATTGATAAACTTTAGGTAAAAGCATTCCCGAATTATACAAATCTAAAAATATGGAATCTGCCTCTTTTTTAGTTTTGTATTTACTCCTAATATTTTGTAAAGCCTTAACAACATCCACCCTTGCCAGTGCTGTTAATTTTGCACTTTCAGCGCTAAAGGTCGGATATTTTGGTTTAGTATCAAGCGGAACTAATGCTGTGCAATTTGATTGAGTTGCTTCTTTGATAAGTTCGTCTTGGAGTTTTTCTTGTACTTCAGGTTCTAAACTTGAATAAAGAATTTCATACGAGGTACCGCCGAAAACTTTTACCTCACGAGCAATGTATTTGCCCTTTTGAATCGCAAGCCTTAACGAGCGGTTACTCGTCAATCCCTTTATCTCAGCTATTTTATTTATGTTTATATATTCTTCAGTCATCGTACACACACGATAACTCTGAAAACAAAAGAATGGAACACCATTTCCGAGCTTTGTGTCAGTTTCGTATCAATAGAAAAATATTTTTTTCTCAAACTTGATGAAAATTCTTCCGACCTTAAGAAAATTTTTCCGACTAAATTTTCAAATGTCCTTGCCGAAAATAATCAAACCATTCGTACAAATTCAAATATGTCCTAAACTTCCGCCACTTGAGGGTTATAGGCAAAAGTCAAGGGGGTGGACTTTAACGGACACTAAACGGACTTTTCAAGTAATTTGGTTTGATTATTTTCGGACACTTCCGGCAGGTTTAAAGCTAAACACAAAGCCACTTTATGGGGTAAAATCATTTTAACCGTACAGGATTGAAATGTCTGAAACAATATACAGTAGGGCAGTTTTTTAATTTTGTATCTTCACTAATTCCTAATCTTTATACTAAAAAACGGAGTAATAGGGATTTGAACCCGAAGTAAAGATTACTTCCATTTTATCATCCTATGTTAAATATTGCTCTGAATATCAATAATATCAAGTATGTTTGGACTTTTTGTATCATCAGGATACAAATATATTAAATAAAATTTACAAAAATTTTGTAACTTTTCATGAATAAAACATAATTTTAAACATTGACGAAAATTGACACTAAATGATATAATAAAACTATACAATTAAATAGATAAAAAAGAGTAAGGTAAGATAATTTTTAGGATTAAATTTTCTGCCTTACTCTTTTTTTTTATTAGAAATGGGAAATATAAATGACAAATTTAAAGAACAGAATTTTACAAACATTGCAAAACGGCAAAAATGTAGAAACAATTTTAAATGATTTATCAAAAAGTCAGGAAAATTTACTAAAAAATCATTCAAATCCGGTTTTTAGCAAGCAAGATAAAAATAAGATACTCAAACATTTTACAAATTTACAAAATATAGGCAAATCTTTGTATCGCTATAATGCATTGAATGAAAATAATCTGGAAGCTGATGCTGAGAAAGCAGATATAGAAAATACAGTATTAAAAGGCGGAATAAGTTATAATAAATACGTTTGGCATTCTGAAAACGGAGAACATACTTGCGATGTTTGTAAATCATTAGATGGCAACGTTTTTGATTTTTATGACGAAGTCCCCGAGCGTCCGCATCCAAATTGTAGATGTACTGTTGAGGTTGTTGAAAATATTGAAGAAGAATCTAATCCGGAAGGAAATACTTCTTCTAATGATGAGAAACAGCCGACAAAAGAAGAAACAAAATGGTTACCGCCGTGTAATGGGCCTATAACGAGTCCATATGGTTGGAGAGTTCATCCGATATATAAAACCCAAAAGTTTCATAATGGATGGGATATTGGTGTTCCGATAGGAACTCCAGTTAAAGCTGTTGCAGATGGTAAGATTTATTATGCCGGCAGAGCTGACGGATACGGCAAAATGGTTGTAATAGATCATGGAAAAATAAATGGAACAACTGTGACTAGTGAATATGGACATATTTCATCTTGGGAAGTCTCGAGTGGGCAATATGTAAAACAAGGACAAGTAATTGCAAAATCTGGAAATGAGGGAACATCTAGCGGACCTCATTTACACATAACAATTAGAGAAGGTGCATATAGAGGCAAGGCAGAAGATCCAAGTAAGTATATAGAATTTTAATTATCGACGCAACTTTTCAACTTCATGAATATATTTTTCAATTATTAAAATTTGTTTGTTTTGATAATCAACAATTTTCGTAAGTTTTTCTCTGTTAATATTATTATCTTGCATATAAGGATAAAGAAATTCATCTAAAGGGTTTGTGTTGTCAGTACCTATTGGTTTATACTTTACTTTTAAATATTTTTCTTGGGTAACTTCCATTAATTTTGAGTATAAATCTAAATCCGTTGCTGGCACACAAACTTCGGCAATAAGTGTCAGATTAATATAGTCTTCAATGTTGAAACCGTTTTTAATAATTTTATCATGTAAATTTTTTGCGTCTTTAACATTTTTATCGACATTTTTAATAGCTTTAGGATATTCTGTGTCTATAATATGTTCTATTTCCGCTTTATATTGTTTATTTAAATTTTTAGGAATTGGTTTATATTCAGCAAATGTCGGAATTTGAAGTGCAAATATCAAATAAATAATTAAAAATATTTTCTTCATAATATAACCCTTTCATAATAACGGATGTGCAATATAAAGCACAAAATAGATAATAAATATTAAAATGCATATTGATATAATTAAAATATTGAATTTTATAAAAATTGGTAACCATATACTTATCAATGTTATTATTGTTAAAATCCTAAAAAATGCAGTATCTTTAATCATAAAATATTCAGCATTAAAAAATATTAAAAAAATAAGGACAGTGAAAAATATCGCAAATATTATATTAATGACTTTATAAATTATATTCATATTTATATTATAAACTAAAGTTTTTATAATATCTTAATTATATTTCAGTTTTTATTTTTTTATATTTTTGTAAATTTTAATTGCCCAATCTGCACTGTCAAAATTTCAAAAAGAGAATTTCGGAGAAATTTTGATAAAAATCGGCAAAAATTCTGGCTTAAAAATTCTCTGTTAAAATTAACATGTCAAAAACCGCCCACTGTGGGCGGTTTTTCAAAATTCTATCTGCACTAATTCTCTTTATGCGGACTAAAAAACGGAGTAATAGGGATTTGAACCCTAGATGCAGATTGCTCCACATAACACCTTAGCAGGGTGCCGCCTTCAGCCACTCGGCCATTACTCCATCTTTATTCAATTAATCATAACATTATGTTATGACATGTGCATATTTTTATCATAACATAAATATTTTTTACGTAAATAGCTTTTTTATATTCTGTTTGGTAAGGCATAACATGTTTACACCAAATACAGTCAAAACTGTCATACTGAACTCGTTTCAGCATCTGTTATATTTGAGACCCTGAAACAAGTTCAGGGTGACGATATATGCGATGTTTAGTGTAAACATGTTATACCTTACCTTCTGTTTATTCTTGACCATACTTCCTGATTAAGCTACAATATTACTACTGAAAGGTATAAAAATATGATTGAAATGAAAGTTATGGGGATTGCCCTTGATACAAGAACAGGCTCTCCGATTGTTGTTTTACATGATAAAGAAAATAGAAAAGCTTTACCGATTTGGATTGGTTCGGCTGAGGCAAGTGCTATTATCAGAAAAATTGAAAATTTATCTGTAGCACGTCCAATGACACATGATTTAATCATTAACATTATTGAGAAAACGGGTTATAATCTTGATAAAATTGAGATTAATGATGTTGAAAAAGATACATATTATGCTACTTTATTTTTAACCAATGATGAAGGAGATGTTTTAGAAATAGATTCAAGACCTTCTGATGCTATTGCGGTAGCTATAAGAGTTGATGCTCCGATTTTTGTTACAGCTAATGTTATTTCAAACGGGTCTGTTTCAACTGATTCTGCGAAGGATGAAGAAGAAGCTCAGGAATTTAAGAAATTTGTTCAGAGTATTAAACCTTCAGATTTTGCAAAGTTAATGAAAGATAATGATCATCATGAAAGTGACCAGTAGTAGGTTGTGATTGTAAAAATTGTAACAAAATTTTTAAAACCTGAAAATAAATTTATTTTTAGGTTTTATTATTTGTAAGGTAACTATGAACGGAATTGAAGCAATACAACCAACAAATATATTTAGAGTAAACCAGGTTAATTTATTTGAGCGTAGCCGTCAAAATAAGAATGTAAATTCTTTTAACAGAGGTTTATTTACGCAACAAACAAATGTAAATTACAATTTAAACCATCCACGGGTAATTGGAAGTGAAACTCAAGCAAGACATTTAGATTTACTTGCTTAATATATTGTAACAATAAGGCAATTTTTATCTCTGAATTTTCTTTATATTTATAAGGGAAAATTGGGGATAATTTTATGTCAATACAAAAGTTATTTGGAATAAACGGAACAAACGCAGCCATAACTGTTTCTAAACAGAGTTTTAGGGCTGAGAATAATTTTGTAAAAAATACATTTAATTTTGGAGAGGCAAATCCTAATCGACCAAATGGAATCGTTCAGCATAATGCATTGAATGATCCCACAAAAGGCACTAAGTTGTATTGCTTAGGATAAAAGGAAATTATTTTTTGTATTTGTGCTGTAGATTAATTTTGTCGCACTGAATTGTGGTGTGAATGAAAAGATTTTTGTTGTTTCTTTTTTTTTGAAGCCACATAATCCTATAATTTTGTCGTCATCGTTAAATAATTTTTTGAGAAATTTCATAAAAATACACATCCTTCTTTTTTATTGTATAATGTACTTAATGAAAGTATGAGCAAAGTCAATATAAGGAGAAAGTATTATGGCTGGTAAAATTACTAAAGATATGAACATTATGGATATTGTACAGCAGTGCCCTGAAAGTATAGCAGTATTTCAAAAATATGGTTTAGGCTGTATCGGCTGTGCAGCTGCTCATTTCGAAAACCTTGAAGCTGGTGCAAAGGTTCATGGTTTTGATCCTGATGCAATGGTAGATGATATTAATGCATTGATAGAAGATTAGTTAATATTCTAAAAAAGTTAAAAAGAGCCTTTTATAAGGTTCTTTTTTTATTGCAAATATTTGAAAAATACATTATAATGATAAAAACGAAAGGAGCAAAAAATATGAGATTTTTAAAATCAGAAATTCGGGGGGGGGGCATTTTTTAAGCTATTGGAAGCTAAGAAGTACGTCATCTAAGTATTTAAAAGGATTTACGCTTGCGGAGGTATTAGTGACTTTGGGGATAATTGGCGTGGTATCTGCCATGACTGTTCCTTCTTTGGTGCAAAATCACCAGCGTAAAACTTATGTAACTCAATTACATAAAGTTTATAATGAATTAAGTCAGGCATTATTACAGTATCAGACAGATAGAAATGCAGTAAATTTGATTGAAGCTGGGTTGCATACTGATGTTGCTTTTCAAAATTTCGTAAAAAATTATATGAAAGTTGTAGCAGAATGTGAAAAAATGAAACCGCCATGTTTTGCAGACGATTATAAATATTTGGATGGCAGCGGCCTTTCTGGTGCCGAGTATGGACGTAAAGCCTTTGTTTTAGGAAATGGTTCTGCTTTAAGACCTCTGTTTCAAAAAGAAGGTGAAAAATTATTTAATTTATATATTGATATAAATGGGCAAAAAGGACCAAATATTGTTGGACGTGATTTATTCGTAATTGGTGTTTATAATAACACTTTACTGGATGTATACAGTGCTGATGCTGTAACAGCCCCTTTAACAATAGAACAAAGAGAGAATGCTGCTTCTACAAATCAAAATTGGGCTCCGTTTGCGAATATATTAAATGATAATTGGGAAATGAACTACTAAAAAATCCCGCAGATGCGGGATTTTTTTATATTACTTATTTAGGAAACCTGCCATTGAAGGTTTATTATTTGCCGCAATAATCTGTGGTTCGGGAACAGCTGTTGTGTTTTCAACAGCTGTGGTATTAGCTGTTGCTGCAGATTGAGGAGTTTCAGTATTTGCTGTATTTACGGCAGCTGCTTTATCTTTTTGTTCTTTTTCTTTAGCAATGGCCTTTTTAGTCATGTTTTCACAGTATCTTGCAAGCCACATCATAAATGCAGGAACAAGGATTAATGTAGAAGCAAAGCCAAATGCACTGTTGAATGTTTTTGCTCTGTTAACAAATTTATTGTCAGCTTTAGAGAATACTGAGTAAATATTTTCAAGAGCATCAGAACCTTTTGCTTTTTCAAACGCATCTTTAATATCTTTCATTGTGGCATCTTTAATAGATTTACCATTGAAATTTTTCATAATTTGTTCAGCATTTTCTCTAACTGTTTGGTCAATATTAAGCAGTACTTTTTTAACATTTCCTCCGTTTTCTTGAAGGAAGTCAAAGAATCCGTTGATACCGTCTTTGTATTCGTTAATGTTGCTGTATTTAGATACAATTTGTTCACTTGTTAATACTTCCACACCGGAACCTGCAGTAAAGTAATTTGAGAATTTATTCCATAAGTTTTTATTGTGGTTTTCAGGTTTAACGTTTAAAGCAAGTCCGGATGCATTTGCAAATACATCAGAAAAACCTCTGGATAACGCTTTAGCACCGAACAAAATTGCAGTAAAACTTGAAATGTCACGAACCAAAATCTCTTTACGTTCTTTGTCGCTTTTTGCATTAACATATCTTGGCGGCAGACAGAAACCGAACAATAATGTAAGCATTGCAGGTACTGACATTGACGCTCCATTAAATTCGAAATTCTTTAAGAGTTTGCTGATTCCGCCATTTTTCATTGCGGCTTCTCCTGTTTTGGAGAAAAATCCGCCTGTGAAGGCTACATTTTTATCTTTATTTTCTGTGTTTTTTATATCTTCTTTTTTGTTATCGGTTTTACCTTGATTGTTTTCGGCGCCTTCTTCCACTAAACCTGTTAAGCCGGGATCATGTTTAAGCCCCATATTATATAATTTTGGAATCAAAGTATAGAATCCTACAACAGCAGCCCACATACCGAGGTTGGATAAAACTCTTGTTCCTGCTCTGTGTGTATTGAAATTTTTAATGTATTCATCAATACTGCCATTTGCATTTTTATTAAGATGTTTATTTACTTTATCTAGTGCATCTCCGCTGTAATCGGTTAAGCTTTGCATTAAACGTCTTATATTAGTGCCGAGAGGTTTGTCTTTCCCGTTATTGTGTATTATAACTTCTAACTCATTGCTTGAAGGTGCAGCGTATTGTTTTCTGAGTTTCATGTATTCATCAACAATTTCAGCTTGTAATTTGTTAGCACCTTTTTTATCTTTGTTAGCTCGTTTCGTTTCTGCCTCAACAAGTTTGTCAGCGAGTGATTGTGCTGTTTGTTTTAAGTCTTCGTCTTTAAGGTTTTTGTCTGTAGAATTATGAAGAGCATTTTCAAAAACTTGAGCATAATATCCTTTTTTAAATGCCTGCGCATCTTTTAGCTGTTCAGGATTTTTTGCGGCATATTCTGCAAAATTTTGTCCTAAAGTCTGAATATGGTTTACATGAACATTATTTGCCGTACCAGAAGTTTTTTTCAGTACTGCAAGAATACCCATCGGAATTAAAAATGCGCTAGGCCCGCTTAAAATTTCACGGATACCTTCACGTCTTGCAAATTCCCAGTTAAGTGGACCTGTTTTATTGCCGTTTTCATCCAATTTCCTGTTACGGTTAAGTCCTTCATAAATTCTCGGGGCAACCATACCGATACCGTCTTGGGCAATAAATGATGCAGCAAAACCGCCTTTGTCAATTGCATCCATTAAGGTTACAACAGGGTTAAAGCTTCCTGTAAAAGATTGGTGTTTATTGTATTTTTGTCGATTATTATTTTCGTTGTGTTGAACAACACCTATTGATGAATTTATTGCTTTTACTGACATGTCCCTACTTTAAATTTTCATAACTACACATATATTTTAAAAACTTGTCTTCTACATTTATTGCTTTTTTTTGGGTAAATTTTTAAAAAATTTAACAAAAGGTCATAAATGTTATTAAGTGTATTTATTATACTTAATATTACAAAAACTTGCAAGTTTTTTACTACAAATATAATAATAATTTTACAAATTTGTAATAAACTCTAATGATATATAAAAAATCACCCTATTGTATATGGTAAGGCATAACATATTTACACCAAATACAGTCAAAACTGTCATGCTGAACTCGTGTAATATTTGAGACCCTGAAACAAGTTCAGGGTGACGATATATACGATGTTTAGTGTAAACATGTTATACCTTACCTTGTATATTAAATTGACACTAATTTTTGTCCACGATAAACTCTTTTTATGGAAGTTAATGTAATTGGTGCCGGATTGGCAGGTTCTGAGGCTGCATTGCAGCTTTCAAAAAGAGGTATAAAAGTAAATTTGTATGAAATGCGCCCTGAAAAAAATACCGGGGCACATAAAACAGAGAAGTTTGCGGAATTTGTCTGTTCAAACAGCCTTGGAGCTTCGGATTGTTCAAATGCTTCCGGATTATTAAAAAAGGAAATGGAACTGCTTGGTGGTGAATTAATTAAAACCGCACGAAAATGTGCAGTCCCTGCAGGCAATGCGCTTGCAATTGACAGAGAACTTTTTTCCGAAACAGTAACAAAAAAAATTCAGACTGATGAAAATATAAATATTATAAAAGAAGAAGTAAAAAAAATTCCCGAAGGCTATACTATTATGGCTTCAGGTCCTTTAACATCAGAAGATTTGGCAAATTCTATTAAAGACTTTACTCAAAGTGAACATCTGCATTTTTTCGATGCTATAGCTCCTATTGTTGAAAAAGACAGTATAAATTTTGACAAAGCTTTTTGGGCAAGCAGGTATGACAAAGGTGAGGCATCGTATATAAATTGTCCGATGAATAAAGAAGAATATGAAAATTTTTATAATATTCTGATAAATGCTCCTAAAATTGAATTAAAAGAATTTGAAAAAAATGCAAAGTTTTTTGAAAGTTGTCTGCCTATTGAAGTATTGGCATCCCGCGGAGTTGATACTCTGAGATTTGGCCCTATGAAACCTGTCGGGCTTGTTGATAAAAGAACAGGTGAAAAAAATTATGCGGTTGTTCAGCTTCGTCAGGATAATTCTGCTAAAACATTATTCAATTTAGTAGGATTTCAGACAAATTTAAAATGGGGTGCTCAAAAAGAATTGCTTCAGGCAATTCCGGGGTTGGAAAATGTCAATATCGTAAGATATGGGGTAATGCATAGAAATACATTTATAAATTCTCCAAAAATATTAAATGCATCTTTGCAAACAAGAAAACGTAAAGATTTATTTTTTGCAGGTCAGCTTACTGGAACTGAAGGTTATACTGAATCAATTGCAACAGGCATGCTGGCAGGAATAAACATGGCACGATTAATTAACGGAGAAGATTTATTGATGCTGCCGAAAGAAACTATGCTTGGAGCATTAACACAGTATATAAGCGATGAAAATCATGAAAAATTCCAGCCAATAAATTCAAATTGGGGAATTGTTGCTCCTGTTGAACTTCCTAAAAAAGAGAGAAAAAATAAAAAATTGAAGGCAGAAATAATCTCTCAGCGTTCTATTGAATATTTATCTAAAATACGTTAAAATAAATATAGTCAAGATATATAATTGTTGCTAATGATAGAAAGGAGCAAAAATATGAAATTTTTAAAATCAGAAATTCGGGGGGGGGGCATTTTTTAAGCTATTGGAAGCTAAGAAGTGCGTCATCTAAGTATTTAAAAGGATTTACGCTTGCTGAGGTCTTAGTGACTTTAGGTATTATCGGCGTGGTATCTGCCATGACAGTTCCGACATTAATGCAAAACCATCAGCGAAAAACTTATGTAACGCAATTACATAAAGTTTATAATGAACTTAATCAGGCTTTTCGGCAATTTAAAAATGACAATAATGCTTTAACTCTTTTAGAATCAGGATTAAGCAATCAGGCAGCAGTAAATAATTTTCTGAGAACTTATTTTAAGACGGTTACTATATGTGACACTCTTGAAGAACCTTGTGTTTATGATGCCAAGTACAAAAATCTTAACGGCGTTACCTTGGTTAATAATTGGTGGCCTGATGTGAATTGTGCTGTTCTTGCCAGTGGTGCTTCTGTCTGCATTGAGGCATTTCATAATGACAAGGTTAACGGAATAAAATACGGTCATATTTTTATTGATATTAACGGATTAAAAGGGCCGAATATTGCAGGAAGAGATGCTTATGCCGTTGTGTACTATGAAGATGGCACAATTGATGAGGAGGGTGTTGTTCCGTCTTGTAATGCAATGAAAGAATGTACCGTTGCAAGTAATGCATCAACACTGAGAGATGAAAAATTTGCTCAATGTCGGTCAAATACCATATTTAAAGGATGTTTCGGTAAAATATTGAATGACAATTGGGAAATGACTTATTAAGCTGTTGTATCAAGCTTTGCAGGTTGCTGTGTTTCTTTTGCCTTTTCTTTTTCGAGACCTAAAAATCTGAGTGCGGGGTGAATGAATGCATGGCTTACCTGCGGAGCTAGTATTGCTAAGCCGATTACAGAACCGATAATATTACTCAATTCTACCGCCCCTTTTACATAAGCAAATTTTTCAGGCTTTTCTTTTTTTAATTCTTCCTGTAAAGTTGTATTGTATTTATCTTTAATTATTGTTTTATCTGTGAGTTTTTCTTTTTCAAGAGTTTTGAGTCTGTTATTTAAGGAAGGATTATCGGCAAGCTTTCTGTAATGCATGTATTCTTTAACGTTTTTAAAATGTTCAAATCCTTCTGTATTTTTGAATATATGGTTTTTTGCAATTTTAAAACCGCCTTTTTTGAACACCGGAACAATTAATGCCATATAAACAGCAAGACAAGTTGCCTGATAAAGAAATTCTTTTGCAGCTGCATACTGTTTTGTATCAGAATCAATATCTTTGTCAATTAATATAAAACCCGGTCTGCCGATTGATTTTAAAGTCGTTTCAATCGCAACAGACTGTGTCGTATTTTGTGCTATATTTGCAAGCTGTGAGCTTGTTACTAGATTCTTAACCGCTCCTATCATAAGCCGCCTACTCTCAGACCTATTTGAGGTCTGCTTGTAAATGTGTTCATTCTCGGATAAGTATTAAATTGAGTATTTTGTATATTTAACTGTGCAGGAGGAACAACTGCAGGCTGCAGAGGCTGTGTAACTTTTTTATCTTGATTATCTGGTGCTTTTAAACCCATCTTATCCATAATGGGTTTTATTGCAGCTGAACATAGTGCAGGAATTACAAATAAAGCAGCAGTACAAACTCCTATAAACATTAAATTTTTTTCTGCACGACCAGCCATAGCTGCATCTCCGTTAAAGGCTTTTTTTGCAAACTTTCCTGCAATTTCACCGCAAGCCCAGTAAGCAGGAATCGCTATTACTTCAGTTAATCCTTCTCTTAATGCAGTGTATTTTTTGGTTTCGGGATTTTCTGTCTTATCCATCATTGTAAATGCAGGACGACAAATACCTTTAACAGCAGCTATTGCCATTACTACATAAGTCGGCTTGTTATTTTCTCCCAGTGATTTACATGTCTTTTTTATTAAATCTGTTAATGCCATGATTTTATCCGCTTTAATTAAAAATCAAAAAAAATTTTTTTTGCTAGTGTTTTTAACATCTGTTATAATATTACGAAGAAATTTTTTTATCAAATGAACTTTTTTTATTTGGTTATCGTTATATTAGTATAGAGGTAAAAAATGGTAAAAAAATGTACTAAATATGAAGCACTATTTACTTTCGGCAACGATGAAGCTTTAAAGCGCCATGTTGAAACTTGTGAAGATTGTGCTAATGAACAGGTTTTAATGGATAAAATTTCAGGTTTGCTCAATGAAGTTAAGCCTTATTATAAAAACCAAAGGAGAAAAACTGCTAAGTTAAAAATGGCTTGTGCGGTCATGGCAATTTTATTTAGCGGAACGGTTTTGGGTGTGGTAAACTTTAATTCTGACGTTTCTGATACTATTAAATACGGAACAACGTTGAGTGCGGATGATTTCGGGTTTCCGGTTGATTCTTACGGGTTATTAATGGTGGAATAGTTAATGGATTTTAAACAGATTATAAAAAACAATCAAAATAATGTAAGAAGTATTATAAGACTTATTACAAATGAAGCAAATGAAGATTTAGAGCAGGAAGTGTATTTGAAGGTTTGGAAAAATTCGTACAAATACAAAGAACAAGGTGCTTTTAAAAGCTGGATAAACACAATTGCAAAAAATGTTTCAAAAGATTATTTGAAGTCTGTCCAAAAAAGAAATCAGGATTGCCTGACATCAGATGAAGAAGTAATCCACGCTGTTAAAGATAAAAAAGCAACTCCTGAACTTAAATTGATAAGCAGTGACAGACAAAAGAGGATATTGGATGCAATTAATTCTTTAAAACCAAAATTTAAGCAGACAATAATGTTATGTGAAATATACGGTTATTCGTATGAAGATGCTGCATATAAGTTAAAATGCCCTATAGGAACAATAAAATCAAGACTATATAATGCAAAAAAAGAATTAGCAGTTTTGCTAAAGGATTTACTATAAAAAAGAAAGGATTATGAATTATGTTAAAAAAATCTTTAATTATGGCAAGCGTACTGGTATTTGCTTCTACAGCCATGTGTTATGCTAATGAAAATCAAAAGCCAATTGAGTCTGCAGCCCCTGCTGTTGAAGCTCCGGCTGTCCCTCATTGCAAAAAGCCTCCGATGAATCCTGAATTTAAAAAACGTCAGGAGGCATTTGAAAAACGCCTCAAACTTACAGATGAGCAGAAAGCTAAAGCTGAACAGATTCGTCAAAAAGGTCATGAACAAATGAAACCTATATTTGAAAAAATAAAAGAAAAACGTCAGGAAATGGATGCCGTAAAACGTTCAAGAATGGCTGTTCAAATGCAGCAGGAAAGACTTGCAGAACTTCAAAAGGAAATAAAAGCCCTTAAACGTGCTGCTCATGAGCTTCGTATGCAAAATATGAAAGAATTTGAAGCTATTTTAACTAAAAAACAGTTAAAAGAATTGAAAAAAATGAAAGAAGAAGGTCGCAAAAAGTTTGAAAAAATGCACAAAAAAGGCGGGCATCCACATTTTGGAGAACCTCGTCCTGAATTTGGGCCAGAAGGCCCGGGACCAAGACCGGAACATCCGGCTCCTTGCCCTGAAGGAGTAGAACCGCCTGCTCCAAGTGCTAAATAGTTAAATTAAAAGGGTTGATTTTTAATCAGCCCTTTTATAATATTAAAACAGGAGTTGTAATATGAAAATAGCTGAAAATATTTTAAATTTAATCGGAAGAACGCCGCTTGTAAAAATAAATAAATTAAATGAAGACGGCTTGGCAATGGTTGCCGCAAAAGTGGAAAGTGTTAATCCGGGCGGCTCTATAAAGGATCGTCCTGCTTTGAACATGATTGAAGATGCTGAAAAAAAAGGTCTTTTAACTCAAGGTTCTGTGGTTATTGAACCTACAAGCGGAAATACAGGTATAGGTCTTGCTATGGTTTGTGCCGTTAAAGGGTATAAAATGATTTTGACAATGCCCGAAACAATGAGTTTGGAGCGCAGAAAATTGTTACAGGCTTTTGGTGCCGAACTTGTTCTGACTGATGGCGCTAAAGGTATGAAAGGCGCTGTTGATAAAGCTATGGAACTCAGAGAGCAGTTTCCTGATTCTTTTATACCTATGCAGTTTAATAATCCGTCAAATCCTGAAATCCATGAGAAAACGACTGCAGAAGAAATTTGGAATGATACTGACGGTAAAGTCGATATTGTTGTTGCGGGAGTTGGAACCGGCGGTACAATTTCAGGAATAGGAAAAAGATTAAAAGAAAAAAATCCAGATATAAAAATTGTAGCAGTTGAACCGTTACGATCTCAGGTGTTAGCCGGTAAATCAGCTGGTTCTCATGCTATTCAAGGGATAGGTGCAAATTTTATCCCGAGTAATTTTAAAAGAGAATTTGTTGATGTAATATATCCGGTAGGTGATATTGATGCTGTAGAAACTGCAAGAAAACTCGCTTGTGAAGAAGGGATTTTGTGTGGAATTTCTTCAGGAGCAGCTATGTTTGCGGCTTTGGAATTTTCTAAAATGCGGGATAATGAAAATAAATTAATCGTTGCAATTTTACCCGACACAGGGGAAAGATATTTATCCAGTGTTTTATTTGTGTAAAAAAAAAGACTTGTTTTAATACAAGTCTTTTTTTTATTTTTTCTATATAAAGGACTACATCATACCGCCCATACCGCCCATTCCTGCTGGCATTGCCGGTTCAGGTTTTTCTTCTGGAATGTCTACGATAGCAGCTTCAGTTGTCAATAACATTGAAGCTACTGATGCAGCGTTTTGTAATGCTGATCTTGTAACTTTCGCAGGGTCTACGATACCTGATTTAAACATGTCAACAAATTCATTGTTTAATGCATCGTAACCGTAAGCCGCATCGTGAGAAGTTACCGTGTCAACAACAACATCAGCTTTAGCACCTGCGTTATGAGCGATTGCTCTTAGAGGTACATCAAGTGCTGCTGTTAAAATTTTGAATCCGATTTTTTCATCGTCAGATGAGAAGTTTGTTGTGTCTATAAGTTTAGAAAGTTTTTCTTGAACTCTTACAAGTGCAACGCCGCCGCCTGGTACGATACCTTCTTCATTAGCGGCTCTTGTTGCGTTAAGAGCATCTTCAATTCTTAATTTTCTTTCTTTTAATTCAACTTCAGATGCTGCACCAACTTCAATTACTGCAACGCCGCCTGAAAGTTTTGCAACGCGTTCTTGTAATTTTTCTCTATCGTATTCGCTGTCGGAAGCTTCAATTTGTTTTCTGATTAAGCGAACTCTGTCTTGAACTGCTTCTTTGGTTTCATCGCCAACAACGATTGTTGTTTCGTCTTTAGTAACTGTAACACGTTTTGCTCTACCTAACATTTGAGCTGTAACGTTTTCAAGCTTGATGCCTAATTCTTCGGTAAACATTTCGCCGCCTGTTAAAATAGCGATATCTTCTAACATTGCTTTTCTTCTGTCGCCAAATCCTGGAGCTTTAACAGCAACAGCTCTCAAAACTTTTCTCATTGTGTTTACGACTAATGTTGCAAGTGCTTCACCTTCAACATCTTCCGCAATTAATAATAAAGATTTGCCGTCACGTGCAACTTGTTCTAATAGCGGAACCATGTCTGAAATAAGGTTGATTTTCTTGTTGCAGCAGAATACATAAGCATCATCCAATACTGCTTCCATTCTTTCAGCATCTGTTACAAAATAAGGTGATAAGTAACCTTTGTCAAATTGCATACCTTCTACAACTTTTAAATTTGTTCCGAAAGATTTACTTTCTTCAACAGTAATAACACCGTCATGACCAACTTTTTCCATTGCTTCTGCAATTAATTCGCCGATTTCTTTGTTGTTTCCTGCAGAAATTGCAGCTACTTGAGCAATTTCTTCTTTTGTGTTAACAGGTCTTGACATATCTTTGATTTCTTTAACAGAAATTTCTACGGCTTTATCAATACCGCGTTTCATAGACATAGGATTTGCCCCTGCTGTCAGGTTTCTTAAACCTTCTCTTACTATTGCTTGAGCTAATACAGATGCTGTTGTTGTACCGTCGCCTGCTACATCATTTGTTTTTGAAGAAACTTCTTTTAATAATTGAGCTCCGGCATTTTCAAGGCCGTCTTTAAGTTCAATTTCTTTAGCGATAGTAACACCGTCGTTTACAATTTGCGGTGCACCGTATTTCTTTTCCAAAATAACGTTTCTGCCTTTTGGCCCTAATGTTACTTTAACTGCGTCTGCTACTGCATCTATACCTTTAAGAAGTGATTTTCTTGCTTCTTCATTAAATACTATACGTTTTGCCATTTTCTATTTCTCCTATATAAAAATTACTCAATAATTGCCAGTGCATCTTTGATTGATAAAATTTTATATTCTACACCGTCCATTTTAATATCTGTTCCTGCATATTTTGCGTAAAGAACTGTGTCGCCGGCTTTAACGTCCATAGGTTCTCTTTCGCCTTTATCATTTATTTTGCCTTGACCAACAGCTACAACTTCACCTTTTTGTGGTTTTTCTTTCGCACTGTCGGGAATAAAAATTCCGCCTGAAGTTTGTTCAGTATCTTCAATAACTTTAATAACAATTCTGTCGCCTAATGGTTTTAACATAATATTCTCTCCTTTTCTCCTAATCTGTCATTCTGAACTTGTTTCAGAATCCTGTTTAGACCCTGAAATAAATTCAGGATGACTATTACATTACAATTATATTTATATACCGAATTTTAAAGAAAATTAATTTCCTTAAGGAAAAATTAATTTTTCAATTGCAATTATATTAAAAAATTGATATAATCATTATAAAGTAAAGAAAGGAGTAAAAAAGATGAAATTTTTAAAATTTAAAAATTCGGGGGGGGGGCATTTTTAAGCTCCAGTAAAGTATTTTTAGGGGGTTGTAAAAATATAGAAAACTGTTATAATGGTGATGTATTATATCACAATTATAGCGGGGTTCGCATGAAAAAAAGTGGAGCTTTTACTTTAGCTGAAGTTTTAATTACTCTTGGTGTTATCGGAGTTGTATCAGCAATTACTTTACCTTTACTGGTATCTAGTTATCAAAAATTTGTTTTGAAAAATCAATTTAAAAAGTCTTATTCAATAATTAGTAACGCTTTAAGAAATATAGAAGCTGATTTGGGTTACACTCCACAATGTTATTATTGGGACAAAAGTCCTTATGGGCCTCATCGTTGTGTAGAATATAGTGAAAAAGGGGAATGTATGAAATATGAGATGTCTGATGGTTCTCCTCTCCCTCCAGATTTAAATGGAGCTTTTCAGGAATGCCCAACTTGTAGGACAGAATTAAAAAATAATTTGAAAGTTATAAAGGTTTGTAAAGGTAATGCAAAAAAGGAGAAATGTATTCCGGATTATAAGGGTACTGATGTTGTAAAAAAAGCAGAAAACGATTCTTTAACTGATTATGAAATTAATGTTGCTTTATCAGGATGTGGTGCTTGGAAGCAAGACTCTATCGACAAAAAAAATTGGGTATATGTTTTGGCTGATGGGCAGATATTGATGACGTATGGTAGTGACTTACCATTTAGTATATTTATGATAGATGTAAATGGGAAAAAGGGCCCTAATAAGTGGGGACATGATATGTTTGGGGTTCAAGTTGTTGCTAATAAAGGAACTCCTTTGAAATTGTCTGGTAATGGCTGTATGGTTGTCGAAAAAGGAGGGGTGTATACTACTACTATGATTCGTAATATGAATCAGTAAGTAAGGTATAAACAAAACTTTTGTTTATGTTATTCTAAAACTATGAAACGGGTTATGTATGTTATCATAGTTTTATTGATTGTTTTGGGGCTTGGAAAGGCTTGTATAAGGGCTGATGTTGCAGAGTCTCAAAAACCTGTATTACGACCTAAAACAGAAGTTGTTGATGCAAATTATCCGATTGAAAAAAATATAACAATAAACGGTATTGATTATCTGCAATCTCAAGCACCTGTCGGAAAATTTGGCGGAACTTTTGTATCTTCTACAATTGGAGAGGGGCCAAAGACTTTTAATCCGTTTAATTCAAAAGATAATATTTCATCATTAATGGCTGATATAATGTATGACGGTCTTGTGACAACTGATCCTGTGACCGGGGATACAATTCCTAAACTTGCGAAATCTTTCATTGTAAACGGTAAAGAATATCTTATAAATTTAAGACACGGCTTAAAATGGTCAGACGGCGAATCTATTACGGCAGATGATGTTGTATTTACATGGCAGAATATAATTTTGGACGGGTTTGGAAATACATCAATAAGAGATTCTATTGTGATTGACGGGAAATTGCCGACTGTTGAGAAGATTGATGATTATACGATAAGATTTATTACACCTCAACCGTTTGCTCCGTTTCTGAGAATGTTATCATCCCCTATTGCGCCAAAACATGTTTTTGAACCTGCAGTAAAACGAGGAAAAGCATACTTTGATGGCTTTTTGTCAACTAATACAAATCCTAAAGAATTTGTTACATCAGGTGCATTTAAACTAAAAGAGTATGTGCCCGCGCAAAGGGTTGTGTTTGAAAGAAACCCTGATTATTACGTAATTAATAAAGATGATAAAAAACTTCCGTATTTAGATAAACTTGTTTATTTAATCGTTGGCGATATAAATAATCAGGTATTGAAGTTTGAAGGCGGAGAACTGGACGAAATAAGTTTGCAGGGCGCAAATGTTGCCCGTTTCAAAGAAATGGAAAAACACGGTGATTTTACAGTTTATAATATAGGACCTGATACGGGTACTATGTATATTGCTATGAACTTGAATAATCGTAAAGATGATAAGGGAAAGTATTATGTAGCCACTAAAAAACAGCTTTGGTTTCAGGATAAAAACTTTAGAAAAGCTGTAGATTATGCAATTGATCGTAAAAATATGGTGTTTAATATTGCGAACGGGCTTGCTGAACCTCTTTATACTCCGGAAACCCTTAATTCAATATTTTTAAATAAAGAGCTGAAAGGCTATGATAAAAGTATTGAAAAATCAAAAGAATTACTTAAGCAATCAGGCTTTTATTGGGATAAAGCAGGTCATTTAATAGATAAATTCGGAAATCATGTTGAATTTGATTTATATACAAATGCAGGTAATACTGAACGTGAAGCAATCGGAGTTATGGTGAAACAAGACCTTGAAGATTTAGGGATGAAGATAAATTTCAAACCTATTGAGTTTAATTCTCTTGTAAATAAGCTTATGGCAACTCTTGATTGGGACATGGTTATAATGGGGTTCACAGGCTCGCCTCTAGAGCCTAACGGCGGTAAAAATGTCTGGCTTTCCGACGGAACTTTGCATATATTTAACCAGCGTCTTGAAAAAGATTTGAACAGCAAGCGTTATCCTTTTGAGAAACGTTTGGATTATCTCTATACACAAGGAGCTCTTGCAACAAATTTTGAGGACAGAAAAAAGTTTTATGACGAATATCAGGCAATTGTTTATGATGAAAAGCCTATGATATATATTTATTCCCCGATAAGAATTGTTGCTTTAAGAAATAAATTTAAAAATATATATCCGACAAGCCTTGGCGGGGTTACGCATAACATTGAGGAGATATTCATAGAGTAATGCAAATTCTAATATATATATTAAAACGAATACTTCAAACAATACCATTGCTTATAATCGTTTCACTGATAAGCTTTTTTATAATACGGCTGTCACCTGTTGACCCTCTTGCTGAATTAAGACTTAATCCTTCTGTGTCAAAGGAAACATTGCAGAAAGAAACAGAAAGACTCGGACTTGATAAACCCATAATTGTCCAGTATGGTAAATGGGCAAAGTCGTTTATAAAAGGAGATTTAGGGGTAACTTCCAATGGAGAGCAGGTTAGTACAAAATTAAAAGAACGTATTCCGAATACTCTGTTATTAACAGTTATTGTAATATTTTTATCTTGGATTGTTGGTGTACCGTTAGGAATTCTTGCAGCTGTGTATTGGAAAACTCCTTTTGACAGGATTTTGACTGTGCTGACAAGTATTGGTATGGCAATCCCTTCATTTTTCTTTGCGGTTTTACTTCTTATATTTGCGGTTAAAACAGGCTGGTTCCCTGTAGGCGGGCTTACAAGCTCAAATTTTTTGGAAATGACTTTTTCGCAAAAAGTTTGGGACGTAACTCACCATCTTGTTTTGCCTGTGACCGTTTTGTTTACATTATCTCTAGCGGGTTTGCAAAGACAGATGAGAGGAAACCTTCTTGATGTTTTGGACAGTGATTATGTTAAATTTGCAAGAGCAAAAGGCTTGAGTGAATTTAAGGTTATATTTAAGCATGCTTTACGTAATGCGGTTAATCCCCTTATAACTCTTTTGGGTTTTGAGTTTGCAGGGCTTTTAAGCGGTGCTGCACTTACGGAATACGTATTTCAATATCCGGGGCTTGGTCGTTTAATATTAGAAGCTGTTTTAAAATCTGATATAAACCTTGTTATGGCGTCATTAATGATGGGGGCTGTAATGCTTATTTTAGGGAACTTAATTGCTGATATTCTTCTTATAATTACTGACCCGCGTATCAGAGAAGGAGGACAGGCATGATAAAGGATTTACTTAAACAGCTTTGGAAAGATAGATTTGCAAAAATCGCGCTTATTGTGCTCGGCATAATATATTTTGCTTTGTTTTTTGCAGATTTTATAGCTCCTTATACAAAAGATTTTTCTGACAGAACAATGGCTTATGTCCCGCCTTCTAAAATTTTCACGATTGATGAAAACGGAAAATTTTCAAAACCTTATACTTATAACTACAAAAGGGAATTTGACAGTGAAGATTTAAAAATAATTTATACATTAGACAGAAGTAAAAAACATTACATAAAATTCTTCTCACAGGGGCAGCCTTATAAATTTTTAGGCTTAATTCCTATGAAACGTCATCTTGTAACAACTGACAGGGATGGCAGGTTATTCCTTTTGGGGTCTGATATTAATGGCAGGGACGTATTTTCAAGAATTTTATTTGGCGGTAGAATTTCAATGACAATCGGATTTTTGGCTTTGTTTGTCCTTTTTCCTATAGGTCTTTTATACGGCGGAATCGCAGGATATTTCGGAGGTAAAACCGATATGATTATGATGAGATTTGCAGAAGCTGTTATGTCAATTCCGAGTTTTTACCTTTTGATTATTCTTGCTTCTATTTTGCCTTCAGGAATGACAAGCGTACAGAGATTTATGCTTATAGTAATAATTCTTGCTTTAATTGGCTGGGCAGGGTTTGCAAGGGTTGTCAGAGGTATGGTTTTATCCATAAAAAATCAGGAATATGTTCAAGCAGCAAAGTCAATCGGCGCATCAAGATTAAGAATTATCGTGAAACATATTTTACCTCAGACGACAAGTTTTGTTATTGTCGCAATGACTTTATCCGTGCCTTCATATATTTTATCGGAATCCGGATTAAGCTTTTTAGGACTCGGTATTCAGCAGCCTGATGCAAGCTGGGGAAATATGCTTAAAGAAGCACAGGAATATACAAATATAATTTATCGTCCATGGCTTTTGACTCCCGGTTTTTTAATTTTTATTGCTGTATTGGCATTTAATCTGATTGGTGATACAATAAGAGATGTGTTGGATCCGAAAAGTAAGGTGCGTTAAGCAGTTAAAATTTCGGTCGGTTAAGTTTAAAGCAGGTAAGAAAATGGATTTTTCATTAATTAATAATGTTTTTGACATAAGTTTAGTTATAAGAGTTTTATCATCTGTTCTTCTTGGCTTTGCCATAGGACTTGAGCGTGAAATGACTAATAAGTATGCCGGTTTAAGAACGAACATTCTTGTTTGTCTTGGCGCATGTTTATTTACAATAATTTCAATCTATGGTTTTCCTGAAGTTTCTGTTACGGGTGATGAACTTGGAACGCGTGATACTGCTCGTGTTGCCGCTCAAGTTGTTACAGGTATCGGTTTTATAGGCGGCGGAACTGTACTTCGTCATGGTGCAACAGTTTTTGGACTTACCACTGCTGCAACCCTTTGGGTTTCTGCAAGTATAGGTATGGCATGCGGAGCGGGAATGTACGGACTTGCAATTACCGCAACGATTCTTTCAATTATTGTTCTCGTATCTGTCAGACTTTTTGAAAAAAATGTTCTTGTTTCCAGTACAAAAAATACAAGACGTTTGAAAATGAGCATTTCATGTCTTAATGAAAATTCAAACGCAATTTATGATTATATAATTGAAAACAGCAAACATTTAAGAGAAATTTCTCGAAAATTAAATAAACAGGATGATAACTTGACAAAAATAGTTGTAATTCTAGATTTTGTCGGTCGTCATCCTATTCAAGATTTATATAAAAATTACCAAAAATTAGAAGGTATTGAATCAATTTCTATCCAGGAATTTAATGAATAGGGATTATTATTTCCGAAAATCTAATCAACTAAGACTTTATTTTTTTAAGGAGATTTGAAGTTTGAGTTTTGTCCTGTTGAGTATTTTGGGAAGTTGGTTCTATATTTGCATAATATCTTGGGTCTTCAAGAGATTCCATTGCTTTCATTACTCCAAGTCGTCCTGCTTTTAATTGCATATCTGCAAGCCAGGCTTCTATTGCGTAAGTTATTGCAAGCGTAAAGACTGTCCAAGAAATACCTGCAACTGCAAGAGCTTTTTTCAGTCCAGGGGTTACAAATATTTGTCCGATTTTGCCAGATTTAACAAGTTGTATGAATTCATCGGGGTGCTCATTGAATTCTTTGACAATTGTTGACCATATTTTATTCATTTCTTCTTTAGGAATGTTGTTAAGAATTTTTTCAATTTTGGGTAATATTTTGAGCATTGTTGTTTTATCCATACTTGAAAAACCTATATTTTCCATTCGTTGTGCAAATTCTTCATCTGTTAATTTCTCAATGCTTGTTTTAAATGATTGTAATGCTTTTTGAGGATTTCGTAATTCTTTTGGAATATTATTGTAGATATCTTTTATTGTGGCTGTTTTAATTCTGTTTTTAACTTGATTGCATAATTTTAAAGCATCAGAAATTGAAAGAGCTTTTGTTTCAGGTTTAATTTCAATATTGAAATTTTTCAATTCTTTTATAATACCTTCATCTATAGGTATTTCTACTGATTTAAGTTTTGTGAACATGTAGTTCAATTCAGGGTTTTTCTCTACAAATTCAGGAATATTTTTTAATTTATTATGTGCTGATTGTATTGTATTTATTGCTTTTATTAAATTTTCCTGACTTAAGAATAAATTTACAGCTTCATTCATATAACAATTAATCATATCTTGGTCTTTTTCATTGACAAAATATTTGAATGTATTTAAAGCCTCTTCAACCTTTTCAGAAGGTATTGATGCTTTTAATTCAGGGAAATTTTCATATAGTTTATTAATATTTGTTTCTATATCTTCAATACGAATATTTTTTAATGCATTGTGAATATGTGAATAGAGATTATTAATTTTATCTTTGCCAATAGATTTTTCAACAATTCCTTTAAGTTTAAAATAAGCTCTATCATAATTTTCTTTTGTCATATTTTTGATATTGTTAGGATTTAACAAAATATCAAGCATATCAGCACGAGTGTCAGAGTTAGAGTTAATTATATCACGCATTATATCATCAAATTTTTCTGCCATTTTTTTATCTTTTATCATTAAATAAGATTTTAAAGATTGTTTGAATTTATATAATTGATTAAATTGTTCTTCATCAGGTAATTTCCTTAAATCAGTTACTGAATTTTGTAAATTTTTGAATGATTTTGAGATGATATCAAATATTGAATCTTTTTGTAAATCTATACCATTCAATATAGTACCTGCCGGTTTGTATTTTACATTAGTGCCACCAACTTTATATGGGATATTTTTTTCTACATTACTTAAGTAATTTTTGAACCATTTGCTTTTTAGTTTTTGACTGGATTTACTGAAAAATTCCGTAACTTTATCAAGTACTTTTGCTCCTGATATTTTTCCTTTTCTAATTTGGTTTCCTATAAAAAGGAAAGGTGTCAAGAGGGCAAGTATTCCGCCGTACGCTATAAACGGTTGTGCTATTTCAATTGCAGCTTCCATAGATTCAGAGTACATTTGAGAATTGTTATCTACTTTTTCAAATGTGTTGAATAATTTCCTTTGTAAGTTTTTTGCATCACGAATTTGTTCTTCTGTTACATCTTGTTTTTGAAGTTGTTCTTGCAGAAGTTTATTTTCTTTGAACTCACCTTTTTTGTAGTTTTCGTATGCATAGTATTGTTTAATTACTGTTGGGATAAACAGTGCGTATTCTTTAAATTTAGATTTCGGCTTTTCTGTGTTTTTGATATCTTTAACTTCATTATAATCTTCTTCAGTGTATCCTATGAAGTTTCTCGGATCTTTTTCGAGTTCACGTTTTGCAGTGTATCTGCCTGCTCTTGCTGCTGATTTTTGAAGTTTCAGCCCGATTAAAAGGCCTGCATAACCGGTTATCATCGAGCCAATTCCGGCAATTATTCCTTTTCTGCCCCATTTATGAGCTGATAGCCCGTTTATAGCTTGTTTGATTATTTTTAATAAATCTTTTGGAGTTCTTTTACTTTTTATAGCTTTATTACCCGCATTTGTTGCCGGCGTATTTTTTATGTCATCCATGTAAGATTTGAAGAATTTTTTAAATTTTAAATGGTAACCGGGGGCGTCTTCTTTTAAATTTTTGAATTCATTGTATAATTGTTTAGTTGTTTCGGAACCGTTTTTATTAATATTTTTGCTTATAATATTATTTAATACACCTGTTTTGTTAAGAATAGTGCTTACAATAAGCCCTACGCCTGCACCTAAAAATGGTGTCCCGTTTATAAGAACTTCTGCTGCAACTTCCATATTTTCAGAATATTTTTCAGCTTCGTTGTTTATTAAGCGGACTGTTCTTTGTAGAACTTCTTTATCTTTTTTTGCTTGTATTAGTTCTTCGGGTGTCAGTTCGCGTGTTACTATTTTTGAGTCATCTGTATCGTTTTTAATAGCATTTTTGTAAGCTTTTCTGTCTTTGAACAAATTTACGATACTTGGAATCATACCTGTCTTGAGTTTTTCTTTTCTCTTTTTTTTCTTTAATTCAGGGTTTTGTGCTATTTCTTGTTTTGCTTTTTCTATTTGTTCCGGAGTGTAATTTACAAAAGCTTTTGGATCTTCGAGAGCTTTTCTTGCCTGAAAACGTGCAATTTTAGAACTGTCTACCTGAAGTTTTGCAGCATAAATATTCGCAGCTACAAATGAGAGTAAAAAAGCTCCAATCCCTGCATATTTACCAAAAGTTTTTTTCCGTCTAAACTGGGCTGTATCTTTATTAAATTGTTTATAAAATTTTGTAGCTTTTGCTTTTAGTTCAGGATCTTTTATTTTTTTTATTGAATTTTCGTAGGTAAGGTAATATGGGACAAAATACGGGTTTTTCTTGCCTATTTTTTTGTTAAATTCAGTAATTTCGTCGCATAGTTTTATTGCTTCTTCATTGCTTGCAAGAGTGTCTTCTACAGTGTAGATAGCTTTATTCATTGGTTTTTCAATAAATTTTAAATATGTAGCAAAGCTGCCAAATGCAGTTAAAAAAGGAACGCCGGCAACTATCGGTTGGATTGCTGTTTCAACATTTTCAGAAACACTTTCTGAATGGTTATCCATAATGTCTACGACATCAATTATATTTTTCCCAAGAGCTTTCGCATTTGCAATTTCTTCGTCACTATATTGGCGTTTGTTATATAGCGCTTTCCTCTGAGCTTCTTCTTTCTTTTGGTTTTGTTCCCACTTGTTAAAATTATTTTTATTTTTTGCTACCTGTGATAGCGAATTAAAAAAGTCCATATTTTCCCTGCGTTTTTTCCCTATATATTATTAAAAACGGGGGAAAGGTAAAATATTGCTAATATGTTAACTATTGTAACAAGGGATAATTATTTCAAATTCGGTTTTTTGCGCTGTGGACATGTTTAGTTTTAAAATCCCGTTTTGTGCTTTTAGATTGTTTGCACAAATATGTAGTCCAAGACCGCTTCCGGTAGGTTTTGTCGTAAATCCTTCCTCAAAAATTTCTGCTTGTTTTTCTTTTGAAATTGCTTCGCCGTTATTTGATATTTTTATATGAACTTCATTGTTAAAAATTTCAAGAGATACGTTTATTTCGCCTTTTTTGTCAATTGCTTCAATAGCGTTTTTTATAATATTGACAAGGCAGGCCAGAAATTTATTTTCATCAATATAAACTATTGCTGATTTTTTTATATTACAGTGTATTTTTATATCTTTGTCGTGAATATATACTGTTGATAGTTTTACACCTTCTTCAAGAATTGCTTTTATATCACATTCTTTTTGTGAAATATTATTTAAAGATTTTAGATCAAGAAGGGAGTTGCACATAATTTTAATAGATTTACTTATGCAGTTAAGAGCATTATCAACTGATTTGTTTTCAATTCCTTCTTCTTCCAAGTTCTTTCTGATTATTTGAGTGTAGATTTCGCATATTGAAAGATGATTTCTTAATTCATGTACAACACATCTAGATTGTTCGTAAACTAAATCGATATTATTCATTTTCCCCTCTCTAACATTAAAGGCTCAGTCTTTTGGTGACTGAACCTTTAAATACTTATTATTGAACCAAGTATCAAATTAAACAGCCATTTTTGAACGTCTTCTGTTTGCAAATCCGTTGTTTAAAGCGTATAAAACAGCTTGAGTTCTGTCATTAACCTGTAATTTTTGGAATATATTATTTACGTGTGTTTTTACTGTAGTTTCTGATATAAATAATTTTCCTGCAATACCCTTGTAGTTATTACCCTGAGTAAGAAGATCAAGTACTTCTTCTTCTCTGGCTGTTAAGTATGTAAGAAGATTTTCTTCTGTTGCAGCAGCTTCTTCTTTGAAAGAGCGTTGGAAGTATTCGAAAAATCTTGATGTAAGTGCAGTTGGGAGATAAATTTTGCCTGCTGCAACTTCATCCATAGCATAAATAAGCTGAGCTGATGCCATAGTTTTTAGTACGTAGCCTTTTGCTCCTATTTTCATAGCGCGGAAGATTAAGTCAGCGTCATCGTAAGCACTCAATGCAATTACTCTAATATCCATATCAAGTTTTTCTATTTCTTGAATAGCTTGTAATCCGTCTTTTTCAGGCATATTAATATCCATTAATATAATATCAGGGCGATATTTTTTTGCAAGATTAATTCCTATATTTGCGCTTGTTGTTGTCCCTACAATATCATAGCAGCTTTCAAGTGTAATTAATTCTTTTACTCCTCTTAAATGATCTGCATTATCATCAATTAACAGAACTCTTGCTTTTCTTTTAAACTCTCTCATTTTTATCTCCCTGTTTTTGTAAGCTTTCCCTCTACACTATAAATACTACATCTTTTAGAGGGTTGTTTTCATCCATGCTCCGATTGATATTGCATGTATAAGGGTTTGAGAATTTGTCTTACATCTTTAGATTGATATTCCTCCTCAACCATGCTCTACACCATGATTTCAGGTTTTTTGTCCGCATGGTTGATTTTTTTATTCACTAATCTTTTTGAACTAATCTTCTTGTGGTATAATTATGATAGTAAGAGGTTAAGGATATGGATATATTAGTATTTTTAGTTGGTTTTTTCTTAGGTGCTTTGTGCGTTTTTATTCCGTATAAGGTGATAAATAAAAATAACAAAACTTCTCAAGATTTTATGTTAGAGCAGATGAAGTTGTATTTTGAAAATACGGCAAACAAAATATTTAAGGAAAGTTCGTCAGAGCTTTCTTTGCAGAACAGAGAAAAACTTGATGAATTTTTCAAACGTTTTAAGGAAAAAATCGAAGATTTTGAAAAACGCGCGGAAGAAAATTTTAAGACTGAAACCGAACATTTTACAAAATTTGATATGAATATAAAAAGTTTTCTTGAAACAGGGAATAAGATTTCGCATGACGCAAATTCTCTTGTAAATGTGATGAAATCAGATAACAGAGCATCGGGCAGATGGGGTGAGATTGTTTTGGAGCGGGTTTTGGAAGCTTCAGGATTAAGAAAAGATGAAGAATATAAAATTCAAATGGGTACAGCAGAAGGCAGACCGGATGCAACTGTTTTTCTACCCGAAGGCAGATGTATATATATTGATAGTAAAACTTCTTTTGCTGCGTGGGACGGATTTGTTAACTCTCAGGAAGACACTGAAAAACAAATTCATTTAAGACAGTTTATGGATTCAACGAAAGCTCATATTACAGGGCTTGCAAAAAGAGATTATTCTGTTGAAGATGCATCTCCTGATTATGTGTTAATGTTTATTCCTATAGAAAACTGCTATTCTATGATGTTTTGTGATGACTGTACATTGTGGGATTTTGCGTGGAAAAACAAGGTTATGCCTGTTTCTCCTTCTACTTTGCTTGCTGCTTTAAAGATAATCAACTCATTCCATGTTGTAGACAGGCAAAATAAAAATGTTATGGAAATGGCGCGTTTGTGCACAAATATTCATGATAAATTTGCGGCTCTTTTAACAGAACTTTTAAAAATTCGTGATAACTTAAATACTTCTTTAAAGAAATTAAATGGTACTGGAAATATTATAAATCAGATTGCGAAGCTTGAAAAACTCGGATGTGTTTATACAAAAGAATTACCGGAACTTCCCGAGGAAGTGAGTCAGGACTAAGATTTATGTAAAATAGTAGTGTAAGCTTAATCACGTTAAGGGTTGATTTTCTTTTTTTGTGGTGCTATATTTTTGTTAATATGATTGGAAAACCTGAAACAGCTAAAGACAGAATTATTTTAGCACTTGATGTAGATAATCTTAAAGAGGCTCATAGCTTGGTTAATGAGTTGAAAGATTATGTCGGATATTTTAAAGTTGGTTTGCCGTTGATTGTAAATTACGGCTTTGAAGCGTTCAGACTTTTGGAAGAAAATGGCGCTAAATGTTATTATGACTGTAAGTTCCATGATATTCCGCATACTGTGCAGAAAGCTTGTATAAGTCTTGTGAAGAATAATGTTAACTTCTTTAATGTACATATTCAAGGCGGATCAAAAATGACATCAGCCGTTGTCAGAGCATCACGCGCTGCGGCAAAATCAATGGGTATTGAACCTCCTACAATTCTCGGGGTTACGCTGCTTTCAAGTTTTGGTCAAAAGACTTTGACAACCGAATTGTGTGTAGATAAGAATATTGAAGATTTTGTATTGCAGCTTGCAAAAGTTGCGCGGGAATCCGGGCTTGACGGAGTTGTGGCAAGTGCCGAAGAGGCAAAAAGGATTAGAAAAGAGATAGGTGATGATTTTATAATTTTATGTCCCGCAACCCGTCCGACCTGGGCTTCTGTTAATGATCAGGTGAGAGTTGACACCCCTAGAGATGCAATCCTTGCAGGGGTTGATTATATGGTCGTCGGGCGTCCTATTACTTCTGCTGATGATAGAATCGGCGCCGCTACATTGATTATTGATGAAATAGAAACTGCTCTTGAAGACAGGGCTTCTTTGGTTTAATTGGTTTGAAAATTTTTAGACTTTTGGTATTTCTTTTTTGCTTTATCAAAAGTATAGATTGTATAAGTATTTCCGTCGGATGTAATTTTTATTGAATTGTGGCGGTCAGTCCTGTAAATATTTGTTTTTCGTAAAATATCAAGAGTCCCTTTATTTGGATGTCCGAATGCGTTAGGGCCTGTTGAAATTATTGAAATATTGTTATTCAAGTGATTTAGCATTTCTGTATTCACAACGTGAGGTCCGCCGTGGTGACCGACTTTTAAAATTTCAACATTATGCGGAATATCTTTTTTAAGTTTATTAAAAGCTTTTGTACCTGCATCTCCTGTGAATAACATGTCAAAATTTTTGTAACTTAGCAGGGTAATTATAGATTTTTCGTTATCTTCTTCTGAGTTTGCAATAAATGTTTGTATATTTATATTTTGTTCGGTATAAATTGATTTATTATTAAACGGGATTTGGGCAGGTATATTTTGCTCTTTTAGAGTTTTGTAAATATTTGCTGATGTAATCGATTTGTCATCAAGTGAGTTTATATAAACATGTTTTACATCCACATTTTTCATAATATCAACAGCTCCGCCTGAGTGGTCATTATCGAAGTGTGTAATTATCATTCCTTCAATATCTTTAATACCCATGTCTTTCATATATTTTATAATGATTGCGTTTGCTTGAGCTTTACTGCCTTTGTAGCTTGCTCTGCCCGTATCAATTATAAAATATCTGTTCTGAGGTGTTTTTATTAGAAAACAATCTGCATTTTGAACATCAAAAGTTATAATCTGTAAATCTTTTGAGGGAATATTTATTAATGACAGTAAAAGAATTACAAGTAGAGTAATAGCGGCTGCAACAACTTTTTTCTTAATCCCCGTTTTTATTGAAAGTGTTATAAATAAGACTATCGCATAATAAATTAATAATTGAAAAATATTAGGATGTGTTGTTGTTAAAAGAGAATGCGGCAGTTCTGCAAAAAAGTTTGATATGAATACAATAACATGCAGGATGTGATTTATAATAAAATCAAACAACATACATATTTGATTACTAAAAGGTGTAAACCCTGCAATAATAGAGCTTACAAAACCTCCAAAACTTACTGCGCTTAAAAACGGCATGCTTAAAACATTTGCAAGTACAGAATATGTGCTGAATGTGTTAAAGTAAAACATTTGAATCGGCGCAACCCATATTTGAGCAACTATCGGAATTAATATTGCTCCAATTAACCAATCAGGAATTTTAGAATCTTTGTACTTTTCAAAAATTACACTTGCAGTTGTTAACAGTCCGAAAGTCACAATGAATGAAAGCTGAAATCCTACATCATTTATAAATGCCGGATTGTAAATCAGCATAAGCATGGCAACAAATGCGAGCAGAGAAACGGTATGTGCATCTCTGTCGATTAATTTCCCTGCAAGTATGAAAAGAAGCATCAATGCAGCTCTTATTACTGACGCGCCCAAACCTGTCATGAATGTATAAATTATGACAAGCCCCATTCCTGAGATTACTGTTAATTTAAATGGAGCTCTCAATCTGCGCATAAAAAATACCCAAAAACCGTAAATGAAAGCAACATTCATTCCCGATGCCGCAAGTATATGGAGCAAACCTGAATTTACAAAAGAAGCTTTGATGTAATCAGGCGGAGCGACCGCATCATCTCCGAATACAATGCCGCCTAAAATTTCCAAATTAGGAGATTTTAGATATTTTGCATGAACATTTATGATTTTATCTCTGAATTTATTCAGTCCTTGTAAAATTTTCCATTTTAAACTTAATTTTTTATATAAAGGTTTGGCATTATCGGTGTAAAAAACAGTGAACGTATCAAAGTTTTTGAGATATTTTCCGTAATCAAATTGCGAAGGATTGCTTGCTTCAAAAGGAGTTCTCAGTTTTCCGTTAAATTCATAAACATTACCTATTTGTAAATCAGAGAAATTTTTTCCTGTATAGGTTACAAGAGTTTTGCCTGAAACATTTTTACCGTTAATGTTTTCTGCTTCAACAAAAAACTTTGTTTTATCAGCAGTGTTACTGTTTGGAATTGAAATTATTCTTCCTTGAACGGTATTTTCCTGCCAGGCAAATGGAACAAGTGCATCTGTTGTATGTATTCTGAAATATGCATTAAAGAACCCAAAATAAAATATAAACACCCATAAAAATACATATTTAAAACGCAAATAATTTTTTAATATCGCAATAATTGCAAGAAATGTTAGTATAGCAGCGCAAAGAATTGAAGTGTCATTAAAGTATGCAAGAATTCCTGCCATAAATATCAATGCTGTAATAAACATTACAGTATTTTTATTTTGTAAAGCAGTATTAATTGCATTTTTTATCATTTATAATTAATTTAGTTTTCTTTCCCAAATATCCACCAGCCTTTACGATTTGCAGACGGCTGAATTTGCGGTTGAACTTGAGGCTGTGAAATTTGTCGCCTGATTGGTGAATGTGCTGCAAATACACTTCTTGAAAGAGTGTTTATGTACTTGTTGTTAAGGTGTGCATAATCAAATAATATAACCCCGTTTGCATTAACTTTACGCGCTTCATGGATTAATCTTATTAAATCTTCGTCAGTTCCGCCCATAAAAGTTACAAAAAGTCCTGCATAAAAGTCTGTATTACCTGATTTTACATTTATTATATCTGACATCATTTTATTTGCGGTTTTTGAATCACATGTAAGAAACAGTGGCGTGAATGCATTCAAATATCCTCTTGTGGCCCAGGTTTTCCAGTCCTGTTGTTTATGTTCCAGAGCCGCTTTTCTGTCAGGGAATATAACGGCACTTACGTATATATGTGAGTGTCTGCCCATTTCCCCGATTTTTTTTACCATATTAGTAATTTTTTCACGTCTGTAGTTATTCCATTCAAGCCATAGCGGGTCTGATTTAAGAATATCAACAGGATCAGTTCCGTAAATCATTTTAAAGTCATTTCTTGCATAATCAGTGTATCCCCAATTAGTATCTTCATTCAAAGATACACAATTCGGGTAGCGTATATAATCAAGGTTAATTCCATCAGGTTTGTAACGTGTAATGATTTCATCTGCAAGTTTTATTATAAAATCTTGAACATAGGGATTTGCAGGATCAAGGAAGTAACCGTTATGTTCGGATGTTGATTTTGATGGATCGACAGAGTTAACATCTTTTTTTATTTTGTTGCCCCATGAAGGGTTCATTCCAAGTATGCTGTGCGGATTATCTTTCGGAGAAAGCGGACCGACATAGAATGTTTCAAACCATACATGTACTTTAATATTGCGTTTGTGTGCCTCCTTAATCCATATTGCAAGCGGATCAATTCCTGTAAATTTTTCGTACTGTGGAGTAAAGCCGTATGCTTCCATTGTTTTGCTCGGGAAGATTGTTTTTCCATGAAAATATGTTTCTAAGAATATATTATCAATACCAGCTTTTTTTAGTTTATGTAATGTTTCAACAATCTGATCTTCAGTTGTTTCAGTCGGTCTTAGCCATATTCCTTTAAGTTCGCCGTTTTTATATGGTACAACGCTTTTTAATGCATCGTTTGCGGCTTCAATTGCTAATTGAGAATACTTTTTTACTTCTTCAGGATTTTTTCTTGCTTTTTTCAAATAATTTTTTGCATCAACTATGTAGCTGTTAGGGAATTTCCAATTATAATCAGGGCTTATACTGCGATAGTATTGGAGCATTTGTTCTGCTTCTTTTATTTTCTTTTCGGATTCAAAAATATAACTTTCCGAAGTTGTATATGTATATACTAAATTGGAAGCTCTGTCAATATAAATTTTTGTTCCTATTTTAATACTTGAGTTAATCCAGTTTTTAGCTCTGCCATGACCGCTTATAACAATTCCATTCGGAGGAATAAGAGAATCTGCTCCTGAAAGTTCTGTAACGGTATTTCCTTCTACAATTGCTTCTGCGCCGAATTCATTAGTATTTGTTCTTGGACCGTAGTTAGATGTATAAATAACAAGTTGATTAACACCTCTAGCGCCAGGTAGGTAGCTCCCTTTCAAATTTGTGTATGCAGTAGGATCTATGGAGTTAATTAAATTTTTAGTATAGCTGAAAACAACTTCTCCTTTTGCAGGGGAGTAAGGTTTAAAGACTGCTTCTTCTTCCTCAGGTAGAATTATGTCTGAATTATCAAGGTTTGTAGTCTGTTCTGTTGTGGTGATTTGTTGAGATTGAACAGATTCTGGACGCCTTCTTGCTGTTAACACAGGGTTTATTTCTTCAGCCGTTGTTGATGTTGTTGTAATAAATAATAGTGACAGTAATGTTAATATTTTTTTTATTTTCATCGTCCTCTTTTACTCCCTGATAATATGATAATATTCTGATGTTTCATAATTTAGCTCATTTAATAGCTGTATTTTTCCCTGAATCTCAACGTCCGGTTTCATAGAATATGATACCTCATAAAATTTCTTTGCGTTAACTAAATCTGCAAATTTTTCGTAAATTGTTGCAAGTCTTAAATTAAGTTCATATCTGTTATTATATCCATTGTTATATGCAATGTTATAGAGCTTTAATGCTCGTTTATAATCATGTCTTTTATAATAAAATTCCCCGAAATGAAAGTTTACAAAAGGGTTATCTGCTTCAATATTTTTTGCTTTTGCAAAATATTCTTTTGCAAGCCGCGGCTTATCAATATAATCGTAAATTCTACCGAGCTGTACATGCGGTTCTATGTTTGACGGGGCAGCTTTGGTAAGAACATAATATCTAGTCATGGCTGAATGTAAATATGTATTTTGTTGTTGGTTGTCTTTATGTTTAACAAACAACTCAAAATACATATCAGCATCCTTTTTTATTTTATCTGCGTTGATTTTTGAATAATCAAAAAGAACTGCATCATATTCAAGATGTCCTGACTGAACAGCACAAGAAGTATTAACAGTAAATGTTAATAAAACAAAAAGCAGAAGTGTAAATAATTTTATAATCCTACAAATCTTCATAGCTTGGAGATGTATGGATATCGTGATCATTCATGAATGTGTGATCATCATAAGACGGATCAAGATACATAAAGAATCTTCTTACTGCTTTAATAACAGGCTGATTATAATACTCATGTTCAACCGGTTCGGTTAGCGGTTCTCTGTTAGCTTGGGCAACTGATTTTTGTGTCGCATTAATTAATGCTGTCGAATATCCTTGATTCTTCATACAATTTGCATCTACTGTATCCTTAACAGTTAATTCTGCATATGAAGGTAAGGCAAATAAAGCTGTTAAACCTAAAATTAAAAATATTTTTTTCATTTCCACCTCTGCTGTGTTTTATAAATTATAATACTTTTTTTATTTGTTACAAAAATATTATAATTCCTTTACATAAAATCTGCTATATATTATTTGGATGATTTTATTATAATTTCTTCTAACTTTTCAAGGAGTTGTTCTTCTGGAACTTTAGCTATTATTTCGCCTTTCTTAAATATAATTCCTTCTTTTACGCCGCCAGCTATTCCAAAATCAGCATGTTTGGCTTCTCCGGGGCCGTTCACTGCACATCCCATTGTTGCAATAGTAATCGGCTTATTCAAATTTTTAAATTTTTCTTCAACTTTTTTTGCAAGACCTATCAGATCTATTTGCGTTCTTCCACAAGTCGGGCAGGATATGAAGTTTACTCCTCTTTCACGCAAACCTAAACTTTTAAGAATATCGAATCCTGCAGTTACTTCTTCTGACGGGTTTTCTGTCAGAGAAACCCTTATGGTATCACCTATCCCTTCAGCAAGAAGTGTGCCTAAGCCGACTGATGATTTTATTAATCCGCCGCGTAATGTACCTGCTTCTGTTATGCCAAGATGGAGCGGATAAGGGATTTTTTCTGCTATTGAACGGTAAGCTTCAATTGTAGTAAGAACATCTGATGATTTAAGCGACACTTTGATTAAATCAAAATCCAATTCTTCCAAAATTTTGATATGTTCAAGAGCACTCAAAACCATTTTTTCAGATAGCGGGATATCAAGATTTTGCAAGTTTTTCTCAAGAGAACCTGCGTTAACCCCTATTCTTATCGGGATATTTTGTTGTTTAGCAAGTGAAACGACTTTTTCAACATTCTCTCTTTTTCCGATGTTGCCTGGATTAAGTCTTAATGCATGTATTCCGTTATTTATACATTGAATAGCAAGTTTATAATCAAAGTGAATATCTGCAATAAGAGGAACTGGAGATTTTTTTACTATTTCTTTTATTGCATCTGCCGCATCTTGATTTAACACTGCAAGCCTTACAAGTTCACATCCTTTATCAGACATCTCGTTAATTTGATTTAATGTGGTATTTATATCTCTTGTATCGGTATTGCACATTGATTGGACGCTAATTGGAGCATCTGCGCCTATTTTTACATTTCCTATTGTTAATTGTTTGGATTTTCTTCTTTTTATCATATTATTATAATATCACAAAAATATAGGAGAGAAAAATGAAGGTTGCTGTTTTATCTGATATTCATGGAAATTTTCAGGCGTTAGAAAGTGTTATGGAGGATATCAAGTCCAATAACTGCGAACACGTATTTTGTTTGGGCGATTTAGCAATGGCAGGACCACAGCCGAACAAGGTTATTGAATTTGTAAAAAATCAGACCAATTGGACTGTAATCCAAGGTAATACAGATAAGATGATTGCGGATTTTTCTCCTGAGATTCTGCAAAATGTTAAAAATAATTTTCCTGTAATGGCAAATGCTCTTGCTAATGATGTTGTTTTTATAGAAAAAGATAAAAAAGAGTATTTAAAGAATTTGCCGCCACAAGAGCAATTGACTTTTGAAGGTGTAAAAATTCTTCTTGTACACGGTTCTCCTAGACGAAATAATGAGGATATTCTGCCTGATATGCCTTTAAATATAATTGAAGAAATGCTTGAAGGTACAAATGCTGATTTAATCTTCTGTGGACACACTCATGTTCCAGCAGGATATCAAACTAATAAAAAACAAACTGTTGTTAATGTCGGAAGTGTAGGGCGGCCAATGACGGCTGAACCGAAAGCTTGTTATGTAATTGCTGAAATTAAGGACGGAGGTTTTTCGATAGAGCACAGGTTTATAGACTATGACAGGCAAAAAGCCGCAGATAGAATGTCTGCAAGAAATTTTGACGGAGCAGACAAGCTTGCCCAAATGATATTAAATCCTGTTTCAAGGCATATCTAAACTTTTATTTTTAACTCTTTTGATGCACGGTTAATCAATTCTGGAAGAATTTTTTCGTAAATATTAATTTCTTCTTGATTTTTTATCGGTGTTCCGTTTTCGAAAATTTCGCCTGAATCATTTATTGAGCACATTATGTATTTTGCCGTATTATCTTTTGAGTAGCCGGAATATTGTAAAATAAAGGTTCTTGTTTCCGGATTTGTTTGCGACTGAATAGATGTCATGTTAAATTTTTCTACATTAGGGTAGTCAAATTTATATACTTTATTCAATTTTAATTTGTTGGCAAAATTTTGAATAAGCTCTAAACTTTCATTTGATAACTTGTTAGCTTTGCCTGAAAATGTTACACTGTCACATGGTGTAGATGAGTATAAATTCATGCATTTGTTACTTTTGTTTTGCTGCTGAACATTGTTAATGTTCATAAAATTAGTGCTTCTTATTGAGGTAATCATATATTTTTTGACCTTTCTTTGTCTATTCTTAAAATCCTAAAAAAAATTTTTTTGCTATTATAATTTAAAAATTTTAACATAACAAGTTAAATTTTGTAATTTTGCTAAATTTTTTGTTTATGTTAGTATTCTTTTGTTAGAGGATTCTTTTATGAATATTGATAAAGAACAACTTGTTTCTTATATTAAAAAGCTTAATGAACCTAAGGTTCTTGTAATCGGAGACTTAGCTATAGATGAAATGGTGTACGGGGATGCAGAGCGTATATCTAGAGAAGCTCCAGTTTTGATTCTGCTTCATTCAGAAACTAAATTAATTCTCGGTGCAGCTTCGAACGCTGCTCACAACGTATCATCTTTAAATAACGGGAAAGTTAGTGTTATAGGCGTTTGTGGTGATGATTTTCAGGCAGGACAGCTCAGGGAGACTTTTGAAAAAGCAAATGTTAACTGCGGGCTTTTGGTCGTTGATCCGACACGAAAAACAACAACAAAGACCAGAATTTCAGGCTCAATAACAACTTCGATTACACAGCAGATTGTCAGAATTGACAGGCAGACAAATGCTTTGTTAAGCCCTGAAATTGAAGAAGAAGTTTTAAAACAAATAGAAAGAGCTGTTCCCGAACATGATGCAATTATTCTTTCTAATTATCATATAGGAACTTTAACACCGAAGATTATTCAGGAAACTATAAGATTAGCAAATCAATATAATAAAATTATAGTTGTTGATGCTCAAAAAGATTTGAGTATTTATAAAAACGTTACTTCAATGACTCCAAATCTTCCTGATACGCAGAAATCCGTAGGCTTTTCTATTGAAAATGAAAAAGATTTAAAATGTGCCGGAGATAAGTTATTAAATGATACAAATGCAGATTCTGTATTGATTACATGCGGTGCTGACGGTATGTTTGTAGCAGAAGGACATGGAATTTATACAAAAATACCAGTATTTAATAAATCGGAGGTGTTTGATGTTACGGGGGCCGGGGATACTGTTACGGCAGTTTATACTCTTGCACTGGCTGCAGGAGCTCCTCCCGCATACGCAGCTATTATAGGTAATATAGCTGCAAGTTTGGTTGTTAAGCAGTTTGGATGTGCAACAACCACTATTGACGAAATCATGGATGCTGTTGATAAATTATAAGCATCGGATTTACAAAAATTATGGAGAGAAACTTTTATGAAAAATTTTAAACCTGTAGACTTAATTATTATAATTGGAATGATTATTGCACTTATTGTCGGTTTTTTTACTTTTAAAAACTTTAGACAAACAGCTGCAAAACAAATTGAAGCGACTTCAAAAATTTCTTTTCAGGTATATATCAGAGGAGTAACTTTGACAGGTAATGAAATACCTTTAAGAGCAGATGATAAAACATTTATCAGTATCAGGAACGTACCGTATTCGGATTTGGATATTTTAAATGTTAAAGCTGAGAGAAAGAAAATAGTTTTACCTATTCTAAACAGTAAAAAAGTTATGGTTGTGGAAGATCCTTCACAGGCAAATATGTATGACCTTGTTGTAACTCTTTCGGATACAGCAAAAATTACAAAAGACGGTGCTGTTGTAGGTGGAAATAAAATAAAAATGGGACTTCCAATTACATTGGAAGGAAAAGATTATAAGTTTAACGGAACAGTTTCAGACTTAAAAATTATGCCTGTAACTGATGATAAATTTCACAGCTATGTAGATACAAATGACAATGTTTAGTACTTTAATACGTTTTACTCAAGAAAAAACTAAATATTTATATGATAACAGCTTGTTTTTGCAAAATGTAGACAAACTTATTTTTGCATCTATTGTAGCTGTTTTTCTGTCTTCAACAGTAATGTCGTCTGATATCATCGGTTTTATAGCCTTGATAACAGTGTTTCTGACAGTTATTAAAATTTTAACAAAACCTAATGAAAAATTAGATTGTAAAACTTTTGAGCTATGGCTTTTGGCTTATTTTATGATAGTAATTATAAGTCTTGCCGGTTCAACTCTTTTCCATTTGAGTCTGAAAGGCTTTTTCAAAACTTTTACTTATTTGGCTTTTTATTTAGCAATGGTTCAGTATCTTAAAAGTAACAAAAATAAGCTTCCGTATGTACTGGCTGCCATTGGAATTTGTGTAAGTTTTGAGGCAGTTATAGGCTTTTTACAAAATTTTTCTCATGTAGAAGAAATATCAGGCTGGCAGGATGTTTCACATTTAAATCCTGAGCAAGTTATGACTAGAGTTTATGGAACTCTGAAACCTTATAATCCAAATCTTTTGGGAGGGTATTTTGTTGCCGGAATTCCTGCGTTGTTCGGTTTGGCCGGATATTTGTTAGTAGATAAAAAATATAAATATTCTATAGTTAGTTTAATTTGCGCATTATTTTCAACAATGACATTGTTTTTAACAGGCTGCCGCGGTTCATATATTGGCATGACGGTCATTTTGGCCGGAATGTTTGCGGTATCTGCAAAGTTTTTATGGAATAATTATAAGCAAATATATTTATCTGCTTTGGGTGGTGTTGTTGCAATAGCAACGTCTGCAATTATGTTAGTTACGTCATTACGGGCAAGAGTTCTTTCTATGTTTGCAATGCGTCAGGATTCATCAAATTCATTCAGGTTTAATGTTTACCATTCTTCTATTGAAATGTTTAAGGATAACTGGCTTTTGGGAATTGGAGTGGGAAATCAAAATTTTCGTGAGATTTACGGACTTTATATGAAGACAGGTTTTGATGCTTTGAGTTCTTACAATATCTTTTTGGAAATTGCTGTAGAAAGCGGAGTTTTTGCTCTTATTGCATTTATGGGATTTTTGATTACATTAATAAAAAATTCAATTAATTTTATATTAAAGTCAACTGATGCAAAAGCAGTGATTATTGCATCTGCCGCGATAATTTCGATTATTGCGGTTTGTATTCACGGTCTGGTTGATACAGTATTTTTCAGACCGCAAATACAATTTATATTTTGGGCAATGGTTGCGGTTGCAAGAACTTTAATTTTTACCACGGATAATCGTCTTTAATTTCCCAACCGTCTGTCATAATTAATGCAGAGCACCAAATTCCTTTATGTCTTGCATTACATGCATAATCTACAGAACTTTTTAATTTGTTTCTGTCAAACGTGTTATGTGACATTCCGCTGATTCCGCCATCTTTGTAACCGTATGGAACAAGTCCGTCAGGTGAAATAATTGAAAATACAAAAAAATCTTTTCCGAGCTGATTAGGCTTTTTGAACCCGTTAATGTCAATAGTAACGGATTTATATTTCCCCTGCTTCTCATGTGTCATGATGCCCATGATTGAACCGTTGTTAAGATATATATAAAAGCTGTCTTGTTGTGTGCACCAAACTTCTGATGTGCATTTTGTGCCGTTTAAATTATTTACTATATATTCGTTTTTTAATTTCCTATTTTGAACCTCTTTATTTTTAATAAAATAATTTTGTAAATATCTGTAATAAAAATCTGTTCCGCTTAAAGTAAATTCCCAGCTTGAAACATCACCGTTTTGCAGTTCTGAAAGTTTTATGGCCTGGGATATTTCTGTATAAGCTTTTTTTAACTGTGTAACCGTAACTTGTTTTTTGTAGTTTGCTACCAGAACAGGTAAAGTCAACGACGCAACTACTCCTATAATTCCTATTGTAATCAAAACTTCCGCTAAAGTGAACGCCCTAAAATTTTTCACACAAAGGTCTGTAAGCTTGATTAAACGCCGCTCTTGCGGGGGGGGGGCATTCTCAAAGTTGTTTGTATCGCCATTTTTAACTCCTTTTATTCTGTACAATTTTATTATTTACGATTTAGGTATGTTTGTCAATACAAGCCAGTTATTAAGCTTATATAAAGGCATGGAAATACTATGCTAAACTTATATTATAGAGAAGGAGAAATTTATATGATACCTATTTTAGATTCAAAACGCCAATATGCTGCTATTGGCTCAGAAGTAGAAAAAGCAGTTTGTGAAGTTTTACGTTCAGGATCTTATATTCTTGGACCAAACTCAAAAGCATTTGAGCAAGAAATGGCTGATTTTATCGGATGTAAATATACAGTAGGCTTAAATTCAGGGACTGATGCATTACATCTTGCATTGCGCGCATTAGATATAGGAGCCGGTGATGAAGTAATTACTGTTGCATTTACATTCGTAGCTACAACTGAAGCTATTGGCATTGTTGGCGCAAAACCAGTTTTTGTTGATATTGATAAAGATACTTTTAACTTAGATGCTTCAAAATTAGAAGCTGCAATCACTTCAAGAACAAAAGCAATCATTCCGGTTCACTTATATGGTCAACCATGTGATATGGATACAATTATGGCTGTTGCTAAAAAACATAACTTACACGTAATAGAAGATTGCTGTCAAGCAATTGGTGCTTTGTATAAAGGTAAAATGGTTGGTACATTTGGCGACTTTGGCTGCTTAAGCTTCTATCCTACTAAAAATTTAGGCGGCATGGGCGACGGTGGTCTATTAATGACTAGCGATGAAAAATTAAGAGATAGAGCTGTTGCTTTAAGAAACCATGGCGGTGCAGTTCGTTATCATCATGATGAAATTGGTGTAAACAGCCGTCTTGATGAAATTCAGGCTGCAATTTTGAGAGTTAAACTTCCTCATATTAAAGAATGGAACGAAGCAAGACGTAAGCACGCTTATTACTATAACGAATTATTTAAAGATTGTGCGGATATTCAAACTCCCGTAGAATTAGATGATACATATTGTGTTTACCACCAGTACACGGTAAAAATTCCTAATCGTGATGAAGTTCATAAAATGCTTCAGGAACGCGGTATAGGTGCAATGCTTTATTATCCTATTCCTTTACACCTACAAAAAGTTCATGAATATTTAGGCGTAGGAAAAGGTTCGTTGCCTGTTTCTGAAAAGAACACTGAAATGGTAATTTCTTTACCTATGTTCCCTGAGCTGACGGAAGAAGAACAAAGAACTGTAGCTTCAACATTGATTGAGTGTATTGCAAAATCAAAAGCAAAAGCTTCAGTATAAACCTGACTAAAATATAAAAAAAGACGATGCCTGTATACGGTTATCGTCTTTTTTATGCGGTAAATATCCTAGTTGCTGTTTCTGGCGGTCTGAAAAAAGGATTTAGCCCTACATTATTCCCGCCGTCATTAAACGCAATATCAAAATTTCTAGAATCAAATTTAGTTGTAGTGTGCTGTGCTGTCAATCTTAAAAATTGGTTTTGATTATTAAACTGTGAAACCTTACTGTAATCGTAATCCGTATTTTGCAGAGTAATTTTTTCAACAGCAGACGTTGATGCCGGTTGAACACCCGATATTGCTTCTATTCCGTTTAATCCGCCCTGTCCGTTTGCCATATTATCCTCTTTTTATGCAAATAAGTTTAATGTTCTTGTAACTTCTTCACAGAAACCGTTTTTGTATGTATATTCAGTCGGAGGTTCTCCGTTCACCTGCCCGATATATCCGTCAGTCGGAAACTGCCACAATCCCAAACTTCTAGTGTTTGCAAACGGGTTTTCTCCTCCAACCGAGTTAACCGAGCGCCTGTTAGCATCTGTGTATAATTTTACCGCCTCTACCGGAAATGTTTTTTCACGGTATACAGCATCTATTTTGCCAATTGCTGTCATCGTAAATCTTCCTATTAAATACGTTATATATATAAAGTATATAATGTGTTTAAAATTGCCTTTTTGAAGATATTATCCTTAATATAAGTTAACATATTTAGTGGCATTATCATATACCCAAAAATACAGAATAAATAACAAAATGTTAAGTTTTGTAAAGTGTAGATTCTACACTATATGGGGCTTTTCAGAATTCAACAAAATTTGTTAATCCATTCTATTGACATTTAAAATCTTATATGCAATAATAATTACATAAGATTTAAGTGTAGTCGAAACACTAAATATAAATAGATTCATTAACCCCAAAAACATATAAACTCCTAAATAATAAACACTAAAAGAGACCATTAGGATGCAGAAAACGACCCACTCAGAAATGAGTGGTTTTTTTTATGTATGCAAAATGTTAATTTTGCTTTATTATAATAAGGTTTCTTATGTGATTTTCTTCAAGCGGTAGGTCATACTGAAGAATATCAATGACTTTTGCATTGTATTTTTTCAAAATATTTTTTGCTTCTTTTATTTCTTCTTCTGTACGTATTGATTTGTATGCAACGAAATAGCCGTTTTTATTTAATAAAGGCATAGCGTAACCTGTAATTACTTTTAAAGGTGCAACTGCGCGTGAAGTTATAATATCAAATTTGTCTTTAATATTTTCTGCTCTGTCACATATTGTATGCAGATTATTAATATTTAGCTCTGTTTTTAAATTTTCAATTGCGTTAATTTTTTTTCTTATACTGTCTAGAGCAAATACTTTAATATCGGGAAAAGCTAAGGCTGTAGGAACTGACGGGAAACCTCCGCCTGTCCCTATATCAAGCAGTTTTTCTTCGCAGTCAGGGTATTTGTTGAAGAAATGTTCTATTGCGAGGCTGTCAAAAATATGCTTTTCCCATAAAAATTTTTCGTCATTTTTTGAGATTAAGTTTAATTTTGAATTTTGATTTAAAAAAGCTTTTATATATTCGTTAAAAAATTCTTTGTTTTTCATTGTATGCCTAATTTCTGTATATCATTAATACGTAATTCAATTTTTTTGATATTATCTGTTGTAAAGTTATTCAAAGCAAGTTTATGAGCGTTTTTATAGTGGCTCAATGCATTTTTATAATCTTTTTTGCTGTAATAAAAATCTCCAATCGCAACATCTGAGGATGCAATATAGAATGTTTCATTTAATTCAAGTGCGCAGGCTTTTGCCTTTTTTAAATATTCAAGAGTTTTCTCAGGCGTTTTAAAAGAAGTTATTTCAGCGAGCTTCATTGCCGAAATATATATACCGTTATAGTTTTGAGTTAATTCATCAAGCCTGAGGCTTTCCTGTAAATATTTACAAGCTAATTCTGATTTTCCGTTTTCATCATAAATAGTTGCTAGATTTGTAAGCGAGGATGATAAATAAGAATTATTTTTTGGATCTTGTGAAGTTTCAACACATTTTTTGTAATATTTAACAGCTTGTTCAATATTTCCTTCTTCATCGCAGTTAAGTGCATATTTAAAATAAAGTTCAGCCAGAACAGGTTTTTCAATTCCTGATGTAGATGCGGGTAGGGTTTCTTTTATACTGTTGCCTGTGATATTTGCCAGAAGAAGTTTTGATTTTATTTTTAAATTCGGCGATATATCTTCCGTAAGTATTTCATTAAGAATTTTTTCTGCTCTTTCTCTTTTAAACGTAATATAGTATATATTTGCGATTTCATACTTACACTCATTAATTTTTTCGTTATCACCTGTAGATTCAAAAAATTCAACTGCCAGTTCAAAATATTTTAATGCATTAAACCAGTCAGACATTTTGTTAAAATTTTCGGCAAGTTTAGTGTAAAGAGTCGGTAAAAATGTATAATAATCATCATCTGTATTCATTGTCAGTGCTTTTTGATAAATCATTACGACTTTTTGATAATTAAAATTTTGTTCTTCCTGTTTTGCAAGATTAATTAAATTCACAAGCGACAAATTTTTTATTTCTTCAAGCGCTTTTGATTTATTGTCTGATATATCAACGAACTTATTGATTGAATTTGCAATTTTATTCATGATTGCGGTTTCGTCTTCTTCTGAAGCAAAAATAAATGAAATCTTTTTAATTTTTTTATCTTTTTCTTGTTTTGTTTGAATAATTTTTTGAGGTATTTGGGGTTCTGCTAATCTGATATCAGGAGCAGGTTTTTGTAATAAAACAGGTTTTTTAGGGATAAAAAGTCCATGAAATTCAATTTCTTTTCGCATTGTTTGTCTTGAAATCAACAAATCTCTTTCAAGAGGTTTTAGCGGTAACTGTGTATTATATAATTCTGCGCAATTTTTATGTATTTTTACGGCAATATTTTCCGCAATCGAGTTTTCTGCAATAACCTTATAGTAATCCTGCAGGTAAATCATTGAACCTTCTCTGGTTAAAACAAGATTATCTGTGAAATAAGCGATTTTATCAGCATCATAAAGGTTTAATGTTTTTAGAAGTTTAATATTAACAGGGTGCCGCATAATTGCAAGAAATCTTATAAGGTGACCGCTTATAGGATCAACAAGCGCCAGAGCTTCTCGTAATATAAAATCATTAAATGAAAGAAAACTTTTCGTATAGCCCGAAAGAAATTCAGGGAGACTAAGTTTTCTAATCTGCATAATTTTAATTGCAAGAGTTGTGTAAAAGAAGTATCCTCTTGAATATTTGTATAATTCGTCTGATAAAGGCCCGATTTGTTTGATGTCTTCCGATTTAAGATATTTCTCAAAAATTCCTTTATCAAGAGCGGTTATTGCGATTTTTTCGTAAGCTGTTTCAAAGTCTGTATAGTCAAATTTTCTTGAAATTAGTATTATTTTGATTTTCTCTGATTTAGATATATGTGAGAGAAAATTTAGAATTTCTGCCTTATTATCTCTTAAAATTTGTTCAAATGAGTTTATAACAATCACAATTGGTTTGCTGATTGACTCAAAATAAGCGTTGATTTTTTGTGTAAAATTTTCTGTTCTTGCTTTTGGAATTTGAATAATATTTTGAGCAGTCAATCTTTTAAAGCTGTCAAAAAATTCAAGCAGAATATCATCCAGAATAGTTGTTTCAAAGCAATTGTATTTTAAAGTAATGACATCTTCATTCAAAAAAGATAATGCTTGATTAACAACATAAATCTTACCTGTACCCATAAAACCGTTTATTAGCAGTAAAGGTGTTGGAGAGTTGAAAAATTTTAAAAGTTTTTCAATCTGGTTAACATTGTTTTCAATCAGGAAAGGATTAATTCCGATGTCTTGTTTTAATATATCTTTTTTATCCGCGATATCAGCTATGAATTCCATAAAGCTATATTAATAGATTTTTTAATTTTTTGCAAATCAAATATTTTTATAGTACAATCTCATTACAATAGTAAACTAAGGGGAAACGGATGGAATTTTTTAGAAAACACCAAAAGGCAATAGTCGCAGTAATTGCGGTAACTTTCATTGCATGGACTGTTGGGTTGATGCTGTTGCCTCTTATGGTTAAATAGTTATGGGAATTAGTAAATTTATAAAAAAGTTATTTATAGTTTTTATAGCGCTGCTTATAGGAAATATAGGCCTGCTTGCCGATGCAAATCAACTCAAAACTATTCAGCATAAACAAAAAGTTACCCATGAGAAAATTAAGCGTCTTAAAGTTTTAGAGCATCTTGAAAAAAATAAACTTTATAAAAACCAGCAAAGACTTGAACAGGCATCAAGTACTCTACAGTATTCCAAAAATCAGTATTCGTCATTAGAAGCACAGCTTGCTCAAATGGAAAAAGACTTAAATGCTTCTGTTGTTGAATTCAATAAAGCAAATGTTGATATGAGAAAACGTATCAGACAGGTTTACAAAAATCAGAGAACAGGTATGTTTCAGCTCATTTTAACTGCAAAGGATTTAAACTCGCTTTTGGATGTAGTTTATTTTGAAAAAATAGTTCTAAAAAAGGACTACGCTAAAATTGTGGCTGTAAGAGCTAAGTCTCAAAAAATAGCATTGATGAAAAAAAATATTGAGGCAAAGAAAGTTGCATTGGCTCAATCTATTCAACAAATTAATTCTCAGCAAAAAAATATTAAATATGCAATTGCTCAAAATCAGAGTATGATTAATAAGTACAAGACTGACCGTAAAACTTATGAAAGAGCAGAAAGAGAGCTGGCTCGTCAGTCTGCAAGTATTCAAAGCATGATTGCAAGAAACAGGGGGGGCTCGACAGTAAAAGTTTCTTCCGCAGGTTTTATGAAACCTATAGGAGGCAGAATAACTTCTCCTTTTGGCTGGAGAACTCATCCTATTTTTAACAGCAGAACATTCCATTCAGGCGTAGATATAGCCGGTCCAAACAGGGGCAGTATCAAAGCTTCAAACTCGGGAAAAGTAATATATTCCGGGTGGTATGGCGGTTACGGTAAGGTTGTAATCCTTGATCATGGTGTTGTTAACGGCAGACCTACAACAACACTTTATGCTCACATGTCGTCAATAAGAGTCGGGCAGGGACAGTTTGTTCAAAAGGGTGAAGTCGTCGGATATGAGGGGACTACAGGTTACAGTACAGGCCCTCATGTTCACTTTGAAGTAAGAATTAACGGAAAACCCAACAATCCGTTAAATTATATTTAATAAAGGCAGGAAATTGAAAAAAAATTTATTAATAACATCATTAATATTGGCAGTATCATCACAGGCAGTTATGGCGGCAGAGGTTATTAAATCCCCTGAAGATTTAGAACAGGTGTTTACGGAAACTTTTTATGAATCACCGATTTCAGCGCCTATGCCTAAAGTGGAAGTTAAAGCAGGCAGTACCGTAAAACCCGTCAGAGGGATGCCTGTTTTTAAAAAAGTTCGTATTAAACTAACAAATAAATTAAGAGAAAGAGATTATAACAAAACTTTACAGCTGCTGGAAAAGGAAAAACAAGAACGTGCTAAGCAGGAAGCTTTAGAACAGGCAGAACTAAATAAAGAGCTGAATATTAATTTTAAAGAGCAGGGCAAAGAGGAAAATTCTAAAAAGGAAAAAGATGCCGTAAAAGATGAAAGTAAAATTACTCCTGCTGAAAATACTCTTGAATTGGAAGGCGGAGTAAAACAACATGTTACTTCAAATGATGTTGTTCTTGATGCAGATAACATTGATTATAATGATAAAACTCTTGATATAATTGCAACAGGTTCACCTGTTTTGATTTTTCCGCCGCAGAATGTAAAAATAAAAGCCGATAAAATGATATATAACAATGCTTCAAATACACTGAAAGCTTATGGCAAAGTAGAAGTTATCAGGGACGGTAACAGCGTTTTTGGCGATTACATGCAGATAAATCTGAATGAAGAAAATGCATTTATGGATAATATGGAGACTAAAGCTTCTATGATGACTGTTAGAGCTCGTAAGTCCGAAATGCAGGATGATAAAGTTGTTTTATATGACGGTAAAATGGTATCTGAAGACTCTTATATTTTAAATTTGCATACAAAAATGATAGGTGGAAATCATTTTAACAGAATGCTTCTTGATGATGATGAAAGATCTTCAATTTCTGATGTTACAGGAGAGACAGCTGTTCATATTGATGCTAAAGATATTATTGTAAATGCTAAAAGAGATCATGATGTTATAACGTTAAAAAAAGCTCAAATTAAATATGGGGATACTGATTTATTCAGAATTCCGTCACTCACGATTCATACCAATAAAAAGCATGAATTCTTTGATGCAAATTATCCTGAATTAGGCTCAAGAGGCAGACTTGGAATGTTTGCAGGTCCGGGGTTTGTATTTGATACACCGTTTCAAAACGGTTCTACCGTTAAATTGCTGCCTATAATTAATAATAAAAGCGGTATCGGGTTTGGCGGAATGTTAAAATACAGGAGTGCTACTAACTATACTGATATGGCTTACGGCTCATCTGCGGATGTATTTATTTTAAAAGGTCGGCAATATTTTGATGACAGGTTATACATGCAGTATGGTGCAAACTCATTTATGGATGAATGGTTTTTCGGCCCGAGAATGCCTAAATATACAGCAGAATTAATATATCATGACAGAGGTATTGTTCCTTCTACTTTAGGAAAAGATTTAGATTTAACCTTTAAACATCGTTTTGGTATCGGTTATATGCAGAATAATGATTATAACAGGCATGGTGAAAATATTGCTCGTAATGATATCGGTACTATAAGAACAAGATATATGGCAGAAGCTGCTCAAACATTATTTAATTATCGTGATAAGGAAAATCTTCTTGATTTAAAATTACAGCTTGTTATGCAGGGCAGTGCTGCTTTATACGGTACAGGTGATACTCAATTTGTTGGTAGAATTGGACCTCGTGTTCATACACAATATAAACATTGGATGCAGGATATAGGTTTTTTTGCATCTGCTTATCAAGATGGAACTCCTATGCAGATGTATGATATGTACAGATATGGGCATGCAAATGTTTATATTAGAGAAGCTTTGCGTTTAAATAAATATCTTACTGTTGCATGGTCTGGATCTTTAACTATGACAGGTGATTCTCCAAACGGTGAAATGTTTCAGGAAAACTCTTTTATAGTTGCTCTCGGGCCTGATGATTTTAAGGTTAATATAGGGTATGACTGGGTAAGACAACAAACTTACTTTGCTTTTGTCATTGCTATGGATACAAAAGGTTCATCAGTTGAGTTTGATCGTATGGAAATTAAACATCCTGACCGTCTTGCAAAAAGTAATCAGGAAGATGTTGAATTAAAAGTTTATGATGTGGAAAATTCTTCTCTTGATAACAAAAAATCTCAGAAAAAAATGATGTATGCAGAAGTTATAGATATTGAAGATCCTGATAAGGAACAGATATAGGTATGGATAAATTACAAAAGTTAAAATCAGAAATTATTGAATACGGAAAACTTGCAGGGTTGAAAAATTTCACGCCGGGATATTCGGGAAATTTTTCTGCAAGATATGATGATAAAATTTTAATAACTTCTTCCGGTTCGGCGAACGGATATCTTCGAGATGACGAACTTGTTTTAATCGATTTTGACGGTAATTCTTTATGTGACGGGAAAAAAGCGTCTTCTGAAAAAATGCTGCATATTGAATTTTATAAACAAAGACCTGATGTAAACTATATTATTCATGTCCATTCTCCGTATTTAAGTTCCTTCGCATGCTGTCATATCCCTTTGGATGAACCTGTAATGGCAGAGAACGTTTTTTATTTCGGACAAATCCCTCTTGCACAATACGGGTTGCCTTCGTCTATGGATTTGGTTGAGAAAACCGCTAAATATTTTAAGGATTATGATGCAGTATTAATGGCAAATCACGGTTTTATTGTCGGAGATAAGACAATAAAGGATGCTTTTCTTAAGTTGGAACTTGCTGAATCTTATGCTCAGGTGGTATTTAACACTAAAATGATGGGCGGAGCCGTGTTGTTTAATCAAAATCAGGTTGATGAAATTAATTCTTTAAAAAAATAGTTGTGATATAATAATTTTAAGTAAAAGAGGATTTTAACAGTGTCAATAATGTTGGAAAATAAACAAGGTTTAATAGCAGGTGATGGCATATTGCCGGTAGAAATGGCCCGCCACGCTAAAGAAAATGGTTTTGATGTTATTTGTGTTTCTCTGGCTAATGATAACTTGAAAGAATTAAAAAAATATTGTTCTAAAGTGTATTCATGCCATCCGGGAGAAATGACAAAAATTGAAAAAATATTTGTAGAGGAAGAAATTAAACAAGTTTCTTTCTTGGGGAAAGTTCATAAAAGAGTTTTGCTTCAGCTTCATAAGTTTGATAAACGTGCAATAGAAATTTTAAAATCTGTTAAAAGGCTTAATGATGATGAAGTTATGCTTTTGATTGTCAAAGAATTTGAAAAACATAATATTACAGTTTTAGACCAGACTATTTTTATTAAAAATCTTATGATTCCGTCAGGCGTCCTTGGTAAATTAAAACCTTCGGAAGCTCAGATGGAAGACGTAAACTACGGATTTTGGCTGGCAAAAGAAATGGGTAAAGTTGATGTCGGGCAGTCTGTTGTTATTAAAGATAAGATGATAATGGCTGTTGAAGCTATTGAAGGTACTGATATGTGCATAAAACGCGGTTCAAAACTTGCTAAAAAAGGGGCGGTTGTTGTTAAGGTTGCCAAACCTACTCAGGACAAGAGATTTGATATTCCTGCTATCGGGTTAAGAACATTAAAAACAATGAAAAAATATAAAGCAGACTTGATTGCTGTGGAAGCAAACGAAACTATTATTGTTAATCAGGAAAAAGTAATTAAGTTTGCGGACGAAAATAATATTGTAATAATGGCTGTGTAGTATGAAAAAACTTTTTATTGTAACTGGTGAATATTCCGGAGATATCCACGCTTCGCATGTAGTTAATGCTTTACGCTCAATCAATCCTGATATTGAGATAGAAGGTATCGGTGGGGATAATCTCAAAAATGCCGGAGTAAAACTTTTTTCCGACCAAAAGAAAATGGGTGCTGTCGGTATAAGCCCTAAAATCATAATTGAACATTTAACTCTTGGAAAGCGTCTTGTAGACTATCTTACAAGAGTATATAAACCTGATGCTGTACTTTTAATTGATTACGGAGCTTTTAATCTTAGTATTTCAAAGTTTTTGAAACGGGCAGGAATAAAAGTTTTTTATTATATTCCGCCTCAAGTGTGGGCAAGCCGAAAATGGCGCATTAATACAATCAAAAAAAATATTGATGAAGTGCTTTGTATATTCCCGTTTGAAAAAACTATGTATGAAAGTTATGGAATAAAAACACATTACTGCGGGCATCCGCTTGTTTCACAGCTGCCCCAAAAAGCCCCAAGAGATGAATTCTTTGACAAACATGGTTTTGATAAAAGTAAGAAACTTGTTTCTATTTTCCCCGGGTCAAGAGTTTTTGAACTTAAGTACCTTATGCATGTTTTTATCAGGACTGCTGAAAATCTGCAGAAAAAACATCCTGATTTGCAGTTTTGTATCTCTCATGCTCCGAATTTATCTGATAGTGTATATAATAAATATCTGAAAAATTGTCCGTTTAAAGTTATAAAGGGCGAAAATCAGGCTTTATTAAGTGTGTCTGATGCTTTAATCCTTGCATCAGGTACAGTAGCACTTGAAGCCTGTTTATATCAAACCCCTATGATTATAGCGTATAGAGGTCCATGGTTATTCTATTTCATATATTTAATAGTTAGATGTATTAAGTTGGTAGCTTTACCTAATATTATTGCCGATAAGCGTATTGTTCCAGAAATATTGCAAGGCGATGTGAATGTTCATAAAATATCTTATGAAATAGAGAAATTATTATTTGACAAAGAATACAGAGAAAAAAATATTGCAGAGCTTGGAGATGTAAAAGCTTTGTTGTCAGACAAAATATCATCAAAAGAAGCTGCTAAAGTAATAGCTGATGTCCTTTCATAGTTAATAAATCTTAAAAAAAAGCAATATTTTGAAGCTTTATGCGTTTATAAATATAGGTAGCGTATGATTAATCAGGTGTTGACAACAAATATTGCTCAAACAAGGGCATTTAATAATTTTTCACAGCCGAAAGAAGGCTATTATATAAACGCGCCTTTTTACGAAGAACAGAAGAAAGAGAAAAATCATAGGCTTGGAAAAACGATTGCTGTTTCAGCTCTAGTTGTAGGATTTGGCACACTTGCAGTTTTAGGCGGCGGTTTGAACAAAGGGGCTGCAAAACTTTTAAATAAGTGGAAACTAAAATTAGAACAAAAAATAGCAAAGGACAGTAAATTTAAGAATTTCTACAGGTTTGCTGCAGGGAAAATTGATACATTTTTAGGTAAAACCGAAAGCATAAATAATTTTACAACAATAAAGGATGTGGCTTTTCAGCGTTTAATGTGGGGAAAAGACGGCAGAAGAACGTTTACCCGTAAAATTCATGAAAGTATAACAAGTTTTTTTGATAGAATAAGCAGAAAAACCGTACATTCGGCATATTCAAAAACTTATAATAAATTTGCTGGGTTGACAGAATATTTTGCGACAGTAAATGAAAGGATTTTGAGTCGACACGGGAATGAAAAAAAATATGTCGATGCGATAAATACTATCAACCAACGAATTCAAAATGTAAATACAAATTTAGATAAAGGCTTTGGTATAAATGCACGTAATGAAAGATTAAATGAAATACAAAAAGCATCTGACGGATTATTTGATTTCTTTTGGGATGCAAGTTTAAGTGATATTAGGAATTTTAAATCAAAAAATATGTGGCAGTCGTTTATAGCAGAAGATTATCTTCTCCCCGCAAAAATGCAGTTAGGTAATAAAGCAGGAGTTTTAAGACAGGCTATAACGCATGATATAAATGATAATTATAAGGCTACAATTAAAGCTCTTGATAATATTCAAAAATTTGTTAATCCTTCTGATACCTCAACAAACGGTATTTTGAACAAACTGAGAAATAATTTAAATAAATATAAAAAGCTTTCAGGTAAAGATGAAATAATGCAGAGAAATGCTTTAAATAATGAAATTATTGTTGATTTAAGAAATCTTGGTGCTAATTTCAGTGAAATGTCTTCAAAATATAACTATACATCAGATGCATCAAAGGCGATATCTAAATATGTTTCAGAAGTTGAAAGTATTATTTCAAAAAGCTCAAAAGGAGAACTTCAAGAAATATTGTCAGCGTATAAAGAAATATTACCAAGAAGCGAGTATTTGAAACTTAAGGCAAGAGTTGAATCTGCCGTTAAATCTTTAGATAATTCTATAGATATTGAAACAGTTCAATATTTTGACAAGGCAAGAGATTTAAAACTCGGTTCTGCTCCTACTGATGTTATATCTATTCTAACAACAGTTGGCGCAGTTGGCTACTACCTTAATAAAGCAGATAGTACAGATGATAAATACTCAGTATCTCTCAGGTATGGTATTCCTGCAATTGGAGCAATCGCAACTTCGTTATATTGTACCGCAAGACTTGTATCAGGCGGTAAAGCAATGTTATTAGGGCTTTTGTCAGGCTGGGTTATGAATAAAGCCGGTACAGAGGTTGATAATGCTCGTAAAAAGTATTCTCTTGATGTCTCTTTCCACAATAGAGAAAACATAAAACCTCAACCGGATAAAGTATAACAATTAAAATCCTTTTTTGCTAAAATCAAAAAAAAAGGATTTTAATATGGATAAAATTGATAATTCAATAAGATTTAAACTGGAACAAAGAGAAATTGATACTTTAAGCGAATTTGCGACCAAAAGTCGTTTTTCAAAAGGGAGAAAACAAAAAGAAGAACCATGTTCTTTACGTACTGATTTTCAGCGTGATAGGGATAGAATTCTTCATTCTAAAGCTTTCAGACGTTTGAAACATAAGACCCAAGTCTTTTTATCTCCGTTTGATGACCACTTTAGAACGCGTTTGACACATACTCTTGAAGTTTCACAAATAGGCAGGACAATTGCAAGGGCGTTAGATTTTAATGAGGATTTGGTTGAAGCTATTGCGTTAGGACATGATTTGGGGCACACTCCTTTCGGCCATTGCGGAGAAGGGGTGTTAAACGAACTCGTAAAAGGCGGATTTCATCATAATATCCAAAGTGTAAGAGTTGTAGAAGTTTTGGAAAGTTTGAATTTGTGTCAGGAAACTATAGACGGAATATTGACACATACTTGGGGATATACTCCGAAAACTCCCGAAGCTCAAATTGTTCAGCTTGCGGATAAAATCGCCTATATAAATCATGATATTGAAGATTCTATTCGAGCAGGTATTATAGCGGAAAGTGATTTACCTAAAGATTGTATTGATTATTTTTCGTCAATTCAAAGCAAGCGTTTAAATAAAATGATTAATGAAATTGTTTCAAATTCCGTGGGAAAACCGAATGTTGCAATGAGTGAAGAAGGATGGCATTATACGACAAAACTTCGTCAGTGGATGTTTGAAAATGTATATGAGGATGCTTCTCCTGCAAAACTTGAAGAAAAAAAAGCCAGAAATGTTATAAGAGAACTGTTTTTCTTGTACTGTGATATGCTTAAACCGGTTTGTGAAGAATGTAAAATAGAACGAATTGTAACTGATTATATTTCTGGAATGACTGACAGATATGCTGTTGAAAAATTTAAGGAAAACTTTATTCCCAAAGGGCTTCAATGTGGCGCTAAAGAAGACTATCTGTTTAAACTCGCTAAAATTTATTAGTTTTGTTTTAAATACTTAGTTTTGTGTAAGATTAGATTTTACTTTACCAAATAGAATTATTAGTTTATAATTAGTTTATGAATAGACATACCGTAAAATTACAAGGATTAAATGTTGATACATTTTCTTTTGATGAGGCTGTGGAATATGCTAAATCTATTTCCGGTCAGGTGATTACAATTAATCCTGAAATGACAGATAATGCCGTTAAAAATCCACATTTTGCAGAAATAATTAATTGCGCAGAACTTGTAATTCCTGATGGGATTGGTGTTGAAATAGGGTTGAAAATCCTCGGGCATAAAGTAAGAAGAATTGCCGGAATTGAATTTGCTCACAGGATGATTGAAGAATGTGCAAAAAACAGCCAATCCGTTGCTTTAATAGGCGCTAAGCCTGAAATTGTTGAAAAGGCAAAAGAAAACCTTATAAATGAGTTTCAACAATTATATATAACTTATATTCATGATGGTTATTTTGATGATGATGAAAAAATATTAAAAGAATTAAAAATAAGGCAGCCGCGGTTGGTGTTGTGTGCTTTAGGTTCTCCTAAACAGGAAGAATTTATATTTAAAGCTAAAAAGATTTTGCCGGAAGCTTTATTAATAGGCGTTGGCGGCAGCTTTGATGTTTGGTCAGGTGTTGTTAAACGAGCACCTGTAATTTATCAAAAATTAGGTTTAGAATGGCTTTACAGAACAGCCAAAGAGCCAAAAAGATTTAAACGGATTTTCCCAACTTTGCCGTTGTTCGTTTTGAAAGTCCTTAGAGAAAAGTTTATACCAAAAGGAGTTTAAATTTATGTTGAGTGATAATGAAATAAAAAACTTAAAAAGCTTGTGTAAACAAAACAGAATAAATATTTTAAAAATGGTTTATAATGCTCAATCGGGGCATATTGGCGGGGCAATGTCAGCAGTTGAGCTGTTAACTGTTCTTTACCATAAGTGTATGAATATCTGTCCAAAGTGGACTAAAGATGAAAATTTTGCAAATCGTGACAGATTTGTTTTGTCTAAAGGACATGCTTCTTCTGTTTTATATTCCGTATTATCTCAGTTAGGTTATTTCCAAGAAAAAGAATTAATGACATTCAGATTATTTGGTTCAAGACTTCAGGGGCATCCTGTCCCGATATGCCCCGGTGTAGATGTAGCTACTGGTTCTTTGGGACAGGGATTGTCTGTTGCATGCGGAATGGCAATCGGTTTAAAACTTGATAAAAATCCTGCAAAAGTGTTTTGTCTAATGGGCGACGGGGAATTGCAGGAAGGTAGTGTTTGGGAAGCTTTTATGCACTGTACGCATCAAAAACTTGATAATATTATTGCGATTATTGATAGAAACAGACTGCAAATTGACGGCTGTACCGAAAATGTTAAATCTTTAGATGCTCTTGATGCGAAATTAAAAGCATTTAATTGGGACGTGATTGAAATAGACGGTCATGATATTCAGGCTGTATATGATGCGATAGAAAAAGCTAAACAATCTGATAAACCTGTTGCTATTTTGGCAGATACTGTTAAAGGTAAAGGTGTAAGCTTTATGGAAAACAATGCAGGATGGCATGGAAAAGCTCCAAACAAAGACGATTTTGAAAAAGCATTAAGAGAATTGGAACAGCTATGATTATAGATAAACTTGAAAATATTTCGAAGTATAATATTATTTCTCAAAAAGTTATTGATTTCTTAAATACTTTAACTGAAGAAACAGAAACCGGTCATTATGAAATTGATGAAAATTCATACGCAAATATTGATGTGTATGAAACTAAATCTTATGAAAATTGTAAGTTTGAAGCACATAAAAAATATATTGATATCCAAATGCTTCTTTTTGGAGTTGAAGAACTTGATTTTATGTCTATAGAAGGCTTAAGTGTTTCAGATGAATATGATTCTAAACGTGATATTATCTTTTTTCAAAATCCAGACAAACTAGCAGACAGAGTAATTCTGCAATCGGGTAAGTTTGCTATTATTTACCCTCACGAAGCACATAAGCCTCAAATGAACATTAACGGTTTATCTCATACTGTTAAAAAAGTTGTAGTAAAAATATTAGTTTAGTTTTTCTTTGCTGTATTGTTATTTTTATGCATTCCTGTAAATGCAGGTTGTACAAATTTTTTAATTACTACACTTTCTACGAAATGATCAATAGGTTTAATAGCAAGTCCGAGAGCAATAAAACCGCCGATAGTTTTTAAAATTTTTGCATTCATAATTTTGCTTTTTTGATATTTTTTAATAATATCTTCTGAAGCATCTCTTAAGAATGTTGCTTTATAATCAGGATCTTTTGCATATTTATTCTTAAGTTTTTCAAATTGTTTCCACATTTTATCAGAAAAACCTTTTGGCTTGCTGCCGTTTTGCAATTCATTATACATTGTAAACATTTGGTCAATATGTTCGTCTGCATACTTAAGAACTCTGTCTTTATGTGACATTGCAAGAGATTCGGGATGTCTGCGTCCAAATATTGCGTCTCCTAAAAATTTTAAAGGATTTTTAATTTTATTTTCTCTTATTAATTTTTCACGATTAGTAGTGATAGATTCTCTGAAGTGTTCTTTAAAGCTGTCAATATTATTTTCATATTTATCCATGTGGCGTCGGCTTGTAAATTCTTGAAGGAAGTTTATAACTTCTTCTCTTGACTGTAATGACAATCCTGTTTTATCAACTACACCTAGAGCAGAAGCAGTTTTTTGACCGGCAATAACTGCACCGGTTGGTAATATTACGCTTGCTAATAGTTGGAAAATAGCCTGCTCTGTGCCTCTCTTGCCGTCAGGATTATATGATGTTTTTTCATTTTTATATTTATCGTAAATATCAGCACCAAAATAAAGCATAGCAGGAAACCAAAGTAAAGTCCCCAATTTGGGTGCAACTTCACTAATTGCAGCGCCTAATTCATTAGAGTAAGCCAGCCCTCTTGCAGGCCATTGCATTAGCGGGTCAGTATAAGGCTTCTGTTTTGTTGAGTTTTTATCAGCTTTATCTTTATTTCCAAATGAAGTTAAGCTCCTGCTGACAGCTATCTTGTTAGGGGTTATTGTAATCAATTTTTATCTCCTACCGGGTCTGTAAATCTTCCAACATGTATATAATACCTGAAAAAATTATCTTTTGCCAGTAATAGCGGTTTTGTAAAAATTTTGTAACTTTTTATATATTAAAAATAAATTTCTTTCACAAGCATAAGTATTTGATTTATAAAGTTTCTGTAAGCAGCTCTGTCAGCTTCTCCTGAAAGTATAATATCAGCTTTTGCCGCTGTGGGGTGAATATGAGTTTTAGCTTTGTTAGATGCGTTTTCATAAACTTCATCGGCAGAATCCCCTAAGTCTCTTTCTGCTGCTCGTTTATAAAACCTTTCTTTTTGGATGTTATGAGATACATCTACATAAATTTTAAAATCAAAAGCATCAACTACTTTGTTGGTTAGTGTAAATAGACCTTCTGAGATGATGATTTTAGATGGATAAGCCGGTTTTACGTTATCACGTCTTATGGCTGTTCCTGACATATCGTATTCCGGCAAAAGCACTGTGTTACCAAAAAGCAATGATTTAATATGTTTTTTCATCAACTCAAGTTCAAGAGCTTCGGGAACATCAAGGTCGTAATGTTTTGCAAATTCTGCAAAACTGCCGGCTTTTTTAACCATTTCGGAGCGATCGTAATAATAATCGTCAGTATTAATTCTTGTAATAACATTTTTAATACAGTATTCTTCAGCAAAGCTTTGAATAGTGTTAATTATATCAAGAGCAATAGTTGATTTTCCGCTTGCTGTTTCTCCAGCAATACCTACAGAGCAGGATCTTGTTATGTTATTTGATAAAAATAAAGCCATTTTATGAATGGCAGAATTTTTTACTTTACGAAATATTGAATTATCAGATGTCATTTCATTAAAGAAAATCTCATTAAGTTTTTGTTCAATATATAAAATATTTTTGTTGTTATCAGAATGAAGAAAACTTTGTTTGGTTGTGTTTTCGTTGTAATTTTTAGTTATAGTATTTTGCAATGTATAAATCCTTATTTCTTATCACGTATAAAAAGTGAACAAAAAAAAATTTGCCAACTGCTTTTTATATATGTTATCAAAAATAAAATAAAAAAGAGCAGATTATGTATAAATGTTAAAAATTTATAATTTTTGATAAACATGTTTAAATACAGCCATAAATTTATTTTCCTTAAGATATCTGTCTATAAAGGAATTTGATGTATCATGTTCCCCTATTATAAATAAGCTTCCGGGATTTAATTTCTTTGATACAATTTTTACAAATTTTTCAATCTTATCATTTTCAAAATATCCCAAAACGTTTCTGCACATTAAAATTGTATCTGAGTTGTCATTTAAGATTGCAAGTATATTATACATGTCAGCTCTTTCAAAATGAACTCGGTTAGTTAGGTAATTCGTAGCTTTTAGTGTTTTTTGATTTTGTAATTTAATATCATCTTTAATGTTAAGAATTTCATTAGTGTATGTAAAATATTTTGTGTAATCTTCTGAATTTACCTGCAGATTAATTCTATCAGCGTAGCAGGTGTTAATGTAACCGCTTCTTGCTGCATTTACTATTTCTTCGTCAATGTCAAAAGCTTTTATTGGGAAAAATTTTTCCGCATTTTTTTGAGGATAATTCTCAAGTAACGAAATGATTTTTGTGTATGCTTCTGAGCCGTCTGAAGATGCAAATTGAATTATATTAACCCTGTTTTTGTTGCAAAAATGATTTTTTTCATATTTGGCAAGTCTTTTCCAATCTATGTCATCTCGGAAAAGCCAGCTGTTTGTCCCAAATTCGTCACCGTTTTCACATGTGTAGTACCTTCCTGTAGTCCCAAATGAGATTTTATTATTAAGAAAAGGTGTATAGTTGAATGTATTTATTCTCATATGTATGTGAAAACGCAGAAATAAAAATTTTTGTCATAAATAAAAAGGTAATGTATAACATGTTTACACTAAATATCGTATAAATCGTCACCCTGAACATGTTTCAGGGTCTTAAATATAACAGATGCTGAAACGAGTTCAGCATGACAGTTTTGACTGTATATAGTGTAAACATGTTATACTTTCCCAATAAAAAAGATATCCATAAAGGATATCTTTTTTATTTGCCGAAGGCCGGACTCGAACCGGCACGTGGTTGCCCACACAAGATTTTGAGTCTAGCACGTCTACCAATTTCATCACTTCGGCATAAATTAAATTGTCATATATTTATGATAACAGAAAAATTTCAAATTTCAAATAAAATTTTAAAAAATTTTTTAACAGATATATTTTTTCTTACAAGATTAATTAAATTATATTAATTAATCTTTAAAATACATATATAAACAGGGGAAAGAGGCTTTATGAAAAATTTTTTAATTAGTTTGTTTTTGCTTACGATATGTAATTTATTTGTAAGTGCTGCTGTTATGGAAGGCGGTATATCAAAGACCGGCATGGGAAATACAAGCATTATTGTTGATAATGCTACAAATATGCCTGTTTCCGGAGCAAAGGTAAGTTTGCCTAAAAATAATTACACGACATATTCAGATGAACAAGGTTCATTTAATCTTAACGCTGATATAAAAAATCCAACTATAATGTCGGTTGAAAAAGAGGGTTACAGACCCTTTTCACTTACTATTGACGAAAAAATTGCTGCCAAACCTATAGTTGTAGGAATTGAAAAGACTAATGTTCAAGATGTTATTATTTCAGCTGAAATGTTTCACCTTGGTGATGATAATTTTTCTGCCACATCCGCAAATTCAAGTGAGTTTAAGGGAAAATCAATAGGACCTTTTTATTCTAAATCATTTACCATTGCATCTAATGCCCTGTCAAAAAGAAACTTTCTTGTAGTGGGTTCAATAATAGGAATTGATACACTTATGGCAAAATCAATGAAACAAAATTCAATTGTTAATTCTTTTTCAAGTCCGCCAGAAGTATATTTCAACGGCTCAAAAATTGCAGAAATACAGCTTAACGGGGATGGACAAAGAATTAGAATCCCTAATAATTTGTTACGTCCCGGACAAATGAACGAAGTTACTATTAGAACCGGTCGAAATTTGAAGCAGACTGCTTATATAGATTATGATGATATTGAATTTATGAATCTGAGTATTCAATCAGAATAATAAAAAACGACTTTCGGGTAAAAAGTCGTAAATTAAGGAAACAAAATTTGTTATTCGGTTATTGTAAAAGTATACAAAAAATTTATCTGTAAATAGTTTATTATCTCTAACCGAATGTTTTGAATGTAGATTCAGTGTTCTTTTCAATAACTTTTTGTACAGCATCCATTTCTGTTTGGATTGCAGCTTGTTCTGTATCTAATTGTTTTAATCTCAATTCTAAGTTTTTATCTTCTGACTGAATAATTTCAATTTTAGCATTTATATTTTGAATTGATTGATCGTATTCGTATTTGTCATATTCATACTGGTTCATGGCATCATCGTAAGCAGCCTGATCTGTTACGGTATTTGTGGTAACAGCGTATGTTACTTCATTTTCTTTGCCGGGATTTAATGTAATATTAATTATACGCCCTGTCGCATCTTGTTCTAAACGAGCAGTAACACCTTTAATTTCTTCGGTTTCTTTTGCAGAACCTACTGTATATGTAGGAATATTGCTTTGAGATGCTCCATTTTCATTGTAAACAGTATTGTCAGATTCTAATACGTCTTTTTTTACGAAATACGGTGACCATGTTCCTGTTGAAGTGTTTTGAACGTATCTGACCATCCAATCAGCTTTACCGTATTTATTATTTAATTCTTCGGTATATTTCTTTTCTTCTTCCTGTAAATTTTTTATTTGGTCAGGAGATAGGGTGCTTAAATAAGGATCATTACCTGTGTACTTACCTTCTCCGTCAACAGGAATTTTTTCTCCTAAGCTTCTTAATTCCTGACCGCCAACATAATATTTATATTGAGGGGCATCTTCTGTTCCTGTATTTACTCTTGTATAAATAGAAGGGGTAGCCCCGACTACAGCAAAATTATTTGTCCATGTAGAAGTGTAGCTTATTAAGTATGTTCCGTCTGCTTGTGCAATAAGTGAACTTATTGAATTACTTAGAGAGCCGTCTGTGAACGTGTAAGTTGTTTTTGTATAATCAGAAACGGAAGGTGGAACAGGAACTGTCATACCAAGCAGCTGGTTATAGTAGTTAGCAGATTGGTTAGACAAAGTTGTTCTTTGTTGGTTAATCTGTTGACCTTCATATTCAGTGTTTGTTTTTCTCGCGGTAAGACCTAAAAATCTTGCCTGAGATGCTGCCATACCCATGACATTTTTCCTTTCAATTTGTTTCCTTGTTATTAGTTACGGCATAAAAGCAAAATTTCTTTAATAATTATAGCAAAAAACTTAATATTTCGTAATAAATATCATTTATTTGTATTAGAGACTTTTGTAAAAATCATTAAGAATAACTATTTTATAATTGTTTTAAGTTCGTTAATAACGTATTCCATTGCTCCTTGCTGGAATTCAAATACTGTTTTACAGTCATTGCAGCTTTGAGTATAAAATTTTGGATTAGAAAGTAGTTTATACATATAATCAGTTAATTCTTGAGGTGTTTTAACTATTTTACCAGCTTTAGTTCTAGATAAAATCCAATATATATCTCTGAAGTTATGGATGGAAGGCCCTGTAATTGCGGGCTTGTTGTATACAACGGCTTCAAGGGGGTTATGCCCTCCTGTTTTATTGAAACTTCCTCCAATAAAGGCAAAGTCGCATATTTGATACATTTTGCTGAGTTCACCAAGCGTATCAAGTATAATTATGTCTTTATCGCGGAAATTATCCTGTTTTGAACGGAAGCCGTATGTTAATTCTGTATTTTTTACCAGTTCTTCAACATTATTAATTCTTGTAAGATGTCTTGGTGCAAGGAGCAGCTTAATGTCTGAAAATTCTTTTTTCAATTTCACAAATGATGACAATATAATTTCGTCTTCACCTTTGTGCGTACTTCCTGCAATTATAATTCTGCTATTACCCTTTCCGATTTCAATATCTGAATCAATTTTTTTTACGTCAAATTTAAGGTTTTTCATTACCTTTGTTTTATTTTCGGGAGCACCAATTTTGATAAATTTTTCTTTATCTTCTTCACTTTGGGTTAAAATTGCCGTGTAATTTTTAAATATTTCTTTGAAAAATCCTTTTATAAAACGGTAACTTTTGAATGTAGAATCAGAAATTCTGCCGTTAATAACAAACAGTGGTATATTTTTATTGTGACAATAAGCTGCAAATGTTGGCCATAATTCTGTTTCTGCAATTAAAACAATGCTTGGCTTGATTTTTTTTAGGAAAAGTTCAACACAAATTGTTATGTCAAAAGGAAAGTATGTAATAAAATCTGCAACATTATCAAATTTTTTATGTGCAATTTCCTGTCCTGTTTTAGTTCCGGTAGTTAGAACTATTTTATATTCGGGAAAAGTTTCTTTAGTTTTTTTTATTAAATTTTCAAGAGCAATAACTTCTCCAACTGAAACACCATGGAACATGATTACTTTATCCCCTAAATCAGGAGCATGAAATTTCCCGAGCTTTTCTTTCCAGCCGGGTAAATATTTCCCGCGGCAAGCCCTGACTGCAGCATATAAAGGCAGCGAAATCAAAAATAAAATTGTTGATAATATTCGATAAATAATCATACTTTACTTGATTATATAATAAAAAAAATAAGCTGTGCAAATTCAACTTTTATATTGACATAGAGGTGTAAAAATTTTAAAATATTTAATATGGCAATAGTATATTTAAGTTTAGGTTCAAATTATGGTGACCGTATAGGTTATGTTCAGCAGGCAACCAGCTTGCTAAATGCAGCAGAAGGAATCTCTCTTATTCGAACTTCTGCTTTTTATGAAACAGAACCGTGGGGAATGGATTCTGAAAACTGGTTTGTTAATGCTGTTGTAGAAATTAAAACAACTCTTTCTCCGCAGGAACTTTTGGCGGAATGCCAGAGAGTAGAACAGCAATTGGGCCGGATAAGAACTGATGGAAAAGGGTATTCTGACAGGACTATTGATATAGATATTTTGTTTTATAACAAAGAAATTATTAATGAAGAAAAGCTTATAATCCCGCATAAGTTTGTACACTTGCGAGCATTTACTCTTGTCCCTTTACTTGAATTAATCCCCAATTTTGAGCATCCTGTTTTGCATAAGACTATAGCAGAATTGCATAACGACTTGGAAAATCCGGAAATGGTATTTTTGTATGGAACAAGAGTTGAAATATAAAGTTGCGATTATAGGCGGCGGACCTGCAGGGTGTATTTGTGCTTATTTTTTGCAGAATAATTTTGATGTAACTGTATTTGATAAAAAAGCACCTCTAAAAACTTTGCTGCCTACCGGAGGAGGTCGTTGTAATCTTTGCCATGCGGAATATGATTTTAAAGAGTTGGCATCTAATTATCCACGAGGTGAAAAATTCTTATATTCCGCTTTTTCAAAGTTTGCAGCAGCAGAAACGGTTGCTTTCTTTGAAAATATAGGTATAAAAACTTATGTTCAGGGTGATATGCGGATTTTTCCTGTTTCAAACAGCTCATCAGATGTAAGAGAAAAATTTTTAAAAGCTTTAGATAAGGTAAGATTTATAAAAGAAGAAGTTTTAAGAATTAATGAAGGATTTTCTGTTGTTACGAATATGGGTGCTTATAAGGCTGATTATGTAGTTATTGCGACTGGCGGTCATGCTTCTTATGATTTGATTAAAATGCTCGGGCATAATATTATAGAGCCAAAACCGTCGCTTGTAGGATTAAGGACTCGTGAAGATTTTTCAGGATTAAGCGGTGTTTCTGTAAATGGAATTTTATTTACTCATAGAGGTATTTCAGGCCCTGATGTTTACAAAATATCATCTTTACGTGCAAGAGATAAGTTCCCTTATACGTTAACTTTTAATTTTATTGGAGATATTGATTTTCAATCTGAATTAAATGCAAATCCGCATAAAAGTATTAAAAATTTACTGGGCGAGCATGTTCCGAAATCATTTGCGGAATTTTGTCTTAATAAGTTGGCTGTCAATCCAGATGAGAAATGCCATTCTATTGACGGTAAAACGCGTGATAAAGTTTTAAATAAATTGCAGAATTTTGAAGTTACGGTTATAGGCACATCTCCTGACAACGAAGTTGTCACTGCAGGCGGTGTTGATTTAAAAGAAATTAATCCTAAAACCATGGAGTCTAAACGTGTTCCTAAAATATATTTTTGCGGCGAAGTAATGGATATCGACGGCTTTTGCGGTGGTTTTAATCTTCAAAACTGTTGGTCAACAGGATTTGTTGCAGCTCAAAGTCTAAATTTTACCCTTGGCGGCTAATTCCTTTTTCAAATCTTCTTTAACCTGAAAAGCGTTATTGTTTTTATCCAGTTTTCTAAATGCAATCATAAGTGCAGGTGCAAGTATACCTAGTGCACCGATACATGCTCCCATATTTTTCAGGATTGATCTTCTTTTGAGTTTTTTTACATTGTCTAAGAAGGCTTCAAGTGTTTTTTCTTTAACATCCGCATTTTTAAATTCTTCAAATTTGTTTTGAAGTTTAGTCAATTTTTCAGCTACACCTTTGAATTCATCATAGTCAATGAATTTCCTGTAATCAATGTTATCAGCCTGTTTTGCATCTTTAAGAATCGGCAGTACATCTGATTTTTTAGCCATTTGAACCACAAAGTCATCCGGATTGTTGTGAATAAAATCAAGCAGTTCTTCATGTGTATTAAGAGATAAAACTTTTTTGCTGCTTTCTGTAAGTTTTCCGTTTTCAAATGCTTTTTTAAGTTCTTCGCTTTCTATAACTCTTGCGTCTAAGTCAATTGAAGCAGGATTCTTTTTATTCTTTTCAGCTGCCTGTTCGAGGAATTTTTGAATAGGTTTGCTTGCAAAGTACATAAACAGCCATACTGAACCTTCTTTAATTGTATAGCCGAGTAATTCTTGTTTATTTCTGGATTCTGCAAGTCTTTCAGCAGTTATTGCCCCGTCCAAAATCATAAGGTTTTTAACGGGATTGTACATGAAATCCTGTATGCTCCCTGTGAAGGTAGTTTGTTTTTTCTGTTTTACATTGTTGAAAGCAGTTGATGTAGGGGCTGTATATAAAAATTTATCTTTGTTATTTTTTTCTGCCGCCATTTCTGCAAGAATTTCTTTTTCGGCATCTTTTCTTGTCTTGTAGTGTCTGTATTTTGTTAAGCCTGCATAAGATGCTATGGTTAAGGCTGTAGAAACAACAAATTTAGTCATGGCAAGATTTTTAGTGTATTTAGGATTTTTGCTTGCCTTAATCATGCTTTCTTTTATTGAAGAATCTGCGTATTCTATAGATTTTTCAAGTAATTTACTTCTTTTGTTTGAAAGGTTTCTAACATCAAAATTCGGGTCAATCTTTAAACCTTTATACATGGTTAAATCCATGATTTTTTTGTAAACGGGAATCCCGAACAGCCAAATGGCTTGCGTTCCGAATTCATCTAAAAATCTGTCTTTCCCCTCTAATTTATCTCCCGTAATATAAGAGCCCGCGGTTAAGCCTGCGCTGTTAGCTATATCTTTAATAGCCATCGGTACAAGCGAATTGTTATTTCCTAATGTTGAATATATTTTTCCAGCAGTAATAGCCTGTAACATTTTTCCCTTTCCTTTGCACAATACGTGCTTCTCAAAAATCTAAACTACAGTCCCCAAATTAAATTCATAAGTCTGACGATTGGGGTATTCGCCTTGATAATTGAGTTTCGTCGGATAAATTTAGTCATGTAACTACCTTCCACTTTTTTCATAAATACACTGAATAATTTTTCTTGCTTTAAATTGGCTTAATTTTAACGAATATTAACAAAAAAAAAGACCTTTCGGGGGGAAAGGTCAAGTAATAAAAAAATCTTTTTTACGACAAAAGTAAGCGTCTTATTTTTATAACAAGCCTTTCATTATACTTACAATTCGTCGGATTTCGGTTCTTTTAATAATCATACTAATATTATACATAGTCAAAAATTTTTGTAAAGTTATTAAGAAATTAAAAAAGCGGGTTTTCCCGCTTATCTTTTTAAATGGTACCCCCAAGCGAATTCGAATCGCTGTCTACACCGTGAAAGGGTGTTGTCCTAGGCCTCTAGACGATGGGGGCTTATTTCTTTCGACAAGGTCAATTGTACATGAAGAAAAATTAAATGTCAACTACTTTTTTTAATTTTTTTCAAAAAATTTTTGATGTTCTTATTGTATGAACTTATATTTGTGATTTAAATACCATTTTCAAGTATACTTGCCACCACTTGAAAGTTTTTTATGTTTTATGTAAAATATATATATAATTTGAGAGAGATAGGAGTCATAAATGTTTGAACGTTTTACGGAGAAAGCTATAAAAGTTATAATGTTGGCTCAGGAAGAAGCGCGCAGACTCGGACATAATTTCGTCGGGACTGAACAGGTTCTTTTGGGGCTTATCGGTGAGGGTACAGGCGTTGCCGCCAAGACTTTAAAATCTATGGGGGTTACATTGAAAGACGCGAGAGCCGAAGTTGAAAAAATTATAGGAAGAGGTTCTGGCTTTGTCGCTGTTGAAATTCCTTTTACTCCACGTGCTAAAAGAGTGTTGGAGTTATCATGGGACGAAGCAAGGCAGCTTGGACATAATTACATTGGCACTGAACATCTTTTGCTCGGATTAATAAGAGAGGGTGAAGGTGTCGCTGCAAGAGTGCTTGAAAATCTTGGGATTGATTTGAACAAAATCAGAAGCAATGTGGTTAAAATGCTTGGAGAATCTAAACCTCAGGCAGTGTCTTCAGGATCTTCCGGTTCGTCTTCTTCTTCCGGCGGGAAAACAAAAACTCCGAGCCTTGATGAATTTGGCAGAGATTTAACTCTTGCTGCTCAAGAATTAAGACTTGACCCTGTTGTCGGCAGAGAAAAAGAAATTGAACGTGTTATTCAAATTCTTGCAAGACGTACAAAAAATAATCCTGTTCTTATAGGTGAGCCCGGTGTTGGTAAAACGGCTGTTGCTGAAGGGCTTGCAATAAGAATTGTTAATGCGGAAGTACCAGATATTCTTGATGGGAAAAAGGTTATTCAGCTCGATATGGGACTTCTTGTTGCCGGTACTAAATATCGCGGTGAATTTGAAGAACGTTTAAAGAAAATTATGGATGAAATTCGTCAGGCAGGGAATATTATTCTTGTTATTGACGAAATGCATACCCTTATTGGTGCAGGGGCTGCTGAAGGAGCTATTGATGCGGCTAATATTTTAAAACCTGCGTTATCAAGAGGTGAAATTCAAGTTATCGGTGCAACTACTCTTGATGAATACAGAAAATATGTTGAAAAAGATTCAGCTCTTGAACGCCGTTTCCAATCAGTTATTATTGATGAACCGACAGAAGATGAATCTATTGAAATTATCAAAGGTTTAAAACCTAAATATGAAGAACACCACAAATTGATTATTTCAGATGATGCCATTGTTTCAGCGGTTAAGTTGTCTAATAAATATATCACAGACAGATTTTTACCTGATAAGGCAATTGATGTTATAGATGAAGCTTCTTCTAAAGTCCGCTTAAAGGTTTCTAATCTTTCTCCTGAAGGTAAAGAATTGGAAAAAGAACTTAGAACTTTAATAAAAGAAAAAGAAGATGCGATTAGAAATCAGGAATTTGAAAAAGCTTCTCAATTACGTGATGATGAAGCTGATTTGAAAGACAGAATTCGTGAAATGGCGCAGAAATATAAGGAAGAACATGAAGCTAACAAGCCGACAGTTACTGCCGAAAATGTTGCAGAAGTTATTGCTACAATGACGGGAGTTCCTGTAACTAAGCTGACAGAAGGCGAAAGCGAAAGACTTCTTAAACTTGAAGATACCCTTCATGAAAGAGTTATCGGGCAGCACGATGCAGTCGTTGCTATTTCAAAGGCTATCAGACGTGCGCGCGTTGGGTTGAAAAGTCCTAACAGACCAATTGGAAGCTTTATCTTCTGCGGTCCTACAGGTGTTGGTAAAACTGAACTTGCAAAAGCCTTAGCAGAAGCCGTATTCGGTTCAGAAGATAATATGATAAGAGTTGATATGTCTGAATTTATGGAAAAACATTCAACTGCTAAACTTATCGGTTCTCCTCCGGGATATGTTGGTTATGATGACGGTGGTCATTTGACTGAGCTTGTTCGTAAAAAACCGTACAGCGTAATTCTTTTTGATGAAATTGAAAAAGCTCATCCGGATGTATTTAACATCATGCTTCAAATTCTGGATGACGGACGTTTGACAGATGCTAAAGGCCGTCATATAAACTTTAAAAATACTATTATCATTATGACTTCTAACGTTGGTGCAAGCATGATTACGACTACATCAAGATTAGGTTTCTCAACAAGTGATGATGAATCTAAAGATAAATACGAAAAACTTAAAGAAACAGTTTCTGAAGAAATGAAAAAAGCGTTCAGACCTGAATTTTTGAACCGTATTGATGAAACAATTGTGTTTGCTCATCTGTCACAAGAAGAAATCAGACAAATTGTAGATCTAATGCTTAAAGATTTGTTTAAACGTCTTGCTGAAAGAGAATTATCTGTTGAAGTAACTGATGAAGTAAAAGATCATTTGGCTAAAAACGGTTATTCTGAAGCTTATGGTGCAAGACCTTTAAGAAGGTTAATTCAAAGAAGAATTGAGGACATGTTGGCTGAAGAAATTCTTTCAGGAAAATATTCATCCGGTGATACAATTGTTATAAAACTGGTTGATGATAAAATTGCTTTTGAGAAGAAAGCAAAAAGAGCAAAGAAAGAACAAACTGAAACATCAGAGGTTACTCAATAAAATAAAATAAAAATCCCGTCAGAAATGACGGGATTTTTATACTTGCTATTTTAATAAAAATAGTTTAAATTATATGTTGGAACTTGGTTATGGCAAAATATTTATACAGTGCTTTAAAAAATAATAATCAAATTGTAAAAGGTGAGATAGAGGCATCAAATCCTAGAGAAGCCCGCGAGAAAATTCGCAAATTAGGTTTTGTTCCGACAAAAGTCTATACTGAGTCAGTTTTTGTTGAACCTGTGGAACAAGAATATAATCTAAATACTGCCGAAACAGTGCATCATATTACTCATTTAAGCCTGCAGGAAAAAATTATGTTTACTTCGGAACTTGAAGTGCTTTTGTCATCAGGTATTCCAATTCTTGAAGCTTTGCAGTCAATTGAGTATAATTCCCCGAAATGGAAACTTAAAGAAATATGCGTAAGGTTGCGAAATGGGATTATGTCAGGAATGACTTTTGCTCAGGCGCTCAGTTCTTTTTATGGAAAAGTATTTGGCACTGTTTATGCTGCTTTAATCAAAACGGGTGAAGAGGCAGGAGAGCTTGAGGCTACTCTTCAGCGTATGCTTTTGCTTTTGAGAAAACAGGATAATATTAAAGGTAAAATTATTAGTGCATCAATATATCCAGCGCTTTTAATAGTGATAATGCTTGCAGTGTTAATTATATTTTCAAAATTGGTTTTTCCTGCGTTTATGGGATTTTTTACTTTTAACGGAGCTTCATTACCGCTTTTGGCTTCAATACTTGTGGGAATCTGTTCTTTTGTTGAGAAATTTTGGTGGTTTGTTATAATATGTTTTGGAGCTATATGCGGAGGATTGGCTTCGTTGTTTAAAAATCCTTTGTTTAAAAGCAAATGGGATACTTTTATTCTTCAAATTCCTGTAGTGTCCGAATTTGTACAATATATAAATCTTTCAAACTTTATGACAGTATTGCATATTTCTTACGATGGTGGACTTCCGGTAATGTCAGGATTGGAACTTTCGGGTAAGACTGTTGGTAATTACGCTATAAGAAAAAAGATTTCTGATGCGGTTAATCTTGTGAGAAACGGAAAAATGCTATCAGAAGCTTTTCGAATAACAAATGCAATCCCACCTGCTTTAATGACTATGATTGCAGCAGGAGAAAAATCCGGTACTTTGGGAAAAATGTTTCGTGATACAGCGGAAGTTATAGATAAAAAAGTTGATATGGCGCTAGATGCGATGACAAAACTGTTTGAACCGACATTAATCGTAATTATGGGTGTTGTCGTTCTTTTTATTGTCGTCGCTTTTGTGCAAATGTATTATGGCATGCTCGGTTCTCTGTTTTAGTTTTTACCTAACCATTTCATTAATTTATCAATGAAACCCTCTTCTTCATTCATTTCGGTATTATTCAATTTTTCCAGTCTATTCTGAATTTTTGCATAATCAGGGTTTCCCTTGCCTATCTCCAAATATTTTTCATAACATTCAACTGCGGCAGGTTTGTTACGTAATTTTTCGTATGTTTCTCCAAGACGTCTTACTGTTGTTGCATTTCGTTTATCAAGATGATAGAGTTTAAGCAGATAATCGGCCTGAGATTTGTAATCACCTATGCTTTCTCTGAATTCAGCTAATTTTTCAAGTGACTTTTTATCGTTTTCGTCAAGCTGCGAAATTTTTTCGTAAAATTCCATTGCATGGTTTTTGTCACCTGATTCTTCTAACAGCATTGCAAGTGTGTTCAGCAGATTAATATCATCATTTTTAATTTGGAATGCATTTAAAAATTCATTAATGGCAATATCCTTATTCCCTCTTACCAGATTATATTTCCCCCAGTTTAAGTATGCACTGTAATCATCATTTTGTTCTTCATATATAAGTGCTCTCATCTGGTATGTAAGAGGTGAATTTTTTTCAAAATTGTCAAATTCGTCTACGCATTCAAGAGCTTTGTCAAATTCTTTATTCATATAATAATATTGTGCTTTTAGTGAATAAAATTGCGCAATATGATTATATTGACCTTCCATTTTTTGTAATTTTTCTAATGCTTCGGACTTTTTATCCATATCCAAAAGACATTTTACTTTTGTCAGTTCATCTGAGGTTACTTCAAATGCTTTTTCGGGATTTCCGTTTTTCAGGTATAAATCAGAAAGCAGTTCTTTTACATTTACGGTATCAAAGCCTGCTTTTATACCTCTTTCAAGTACTTCAAGAGCGCTTGATAATGCATCTTCTTTAACATAAAGTTTTGCAAGCCGTATATAAACTTCTTCATGAGTATCATCATGATCAATAACTTTTAAGTATTCATCAATGGCTTTTAAATTATTTCCTTCCTGTTCGTAAAGCGTTCCGAGAACAAATCTTGCAGAAAGCATGTCTTTGTCTTCTTGCGCACAGTTAACAGCTTTTTTGTAATCGTTTATAGCATGTTCAAGTTTATGTTCGACAGAGTGCATGTTGCCTCTGTAAATATAATATTTATATTTGTCAGTTGTAACATAAATGTCCATTAACTGTTCGTAAGCCAAAACGTTTGTAGCGTCAGCTTCAAGAATTTTTGAGTAATATTCGGCAGCTTCTTCTCTGTTATCAAGAAGCATTGAAAGATGCCCGAGTCTTTCAAGCAGACTTAAATCTTTTGGATTCCGTTCATAAAGTTTTTTATATTCATCAAAAGCTTGTGTATATTGTTCATTTTCTTCAAATTGTTCTGCTGTCTGTAAACTCATTTATGGCTCCTTTTTATATTTTATTTTAGTTTAATTATATATTAAAAACAGTTAAATAAATAATCCAAAGGATTAATTAAACTGATTTTGAGCTTTTTGAATTCCGTTTGTAAGATAAAATTCAATAGCTTCACTTGCTTTGATTAAGACATTTTTTAAATCGTCATGTTGTTCTTTCGGGAAATTTTGTAAGACATAATTTTCTGAAGGAATATTTGGCTGCGGACCTATTCCAATTTTAAGTCTGTCAAAATTTTTAGTTCCGATATGCTGAATTATTGACTTAATTCCGTTGTGCCCGCCGTCTGAGCCGTTTGCTCGGAATCTTATTCTGCCTAAATCTAAAGCGATATCATCATAAACAATCAAAACATCTTTCACATCTATTTTATAATAATCCATGACAGCTCTTACTGATTCTCCTGACAAGTTCATAAAAGTTGTAGGCTTTATAAGAATGTTTTCTCCCATTTTTGCAATAAAACATTTGAGTTTTTTTTCTTCTTTAAAAGATATATTATTATCAGCCGTCCATTTATCAAGTACCATAAATCCTGCATTATGCCTTGTAAAACAGTATTTATCTCCAATATTTCCCAGTCCTGCGATTAATTTCATTTTATCCTTTACCTGTCTTTGCCTTTATATTTATTATTTTAACTTAAATAAATATTACCACACCTGTCTACCTCATTTACGCTTAACAAAAAGATAAAAAACTTTTATTTTGAGAATGCTAAAAGATGAGGATGTGACGATGAAAAATAAACCTATAATTCAAGAAAAAAGTTCTGAAAAAGTTGCAAAGTTTTTGGAGAAAAATTCTCTGCATAAGAAAGATTTTGCAGAAATGATTGGCGTAACACTTTCATACGTATATAATCTGATAGATAATTCTATCCCTTTTTCCACCCGCGGAACTACTTTGGAAAGAATTGCAACAGTCATGGAAATAGAACCGGAAGAATTTGAAGAATATAAAATTCCTCAAGAGCCTGTTTTAATAGATGATTCTGTTGAATTTTTTAAAGATGTCATGAAAGAAAAAGGCATGAACACAATTAATTTTTTAAAGGCTTTTCCGAGAAAAAGGCGACTTGATATCGTTGATATGCTCAGAGGAACTCTGCCAATTCCTATTGATTTTAAAGAGCTGACTATGATAGCCCAGGTGCTTGATTTAAGTAAAGACGATATATATTCGATGTGGGAAAAGCGCATGAAACAGGTTTTGGAATCAAATGGCATGAATATATATTCCAATGCGGCTCTAGTAAATTCCATGTTTGATTGTGCAAAAAAATATATTCACCTTAAATAGCCTAAAAATTGCGATCTTAAAAAAGGTCGTAATTTTTTTTGACAAACCTGTTGACATTAAAAATTTTTCTTGCTAATATAATCTTACTGACGAAATGAATAGCAATTAATTCTTGCGCTTGTAGCTCAGCAGGTAGAGCACTCCCCTTTTAAGGGATAGGTCGCGCGTTCGAATCGCGCCAAGCGCAAAATAAAAGAGGACATTATGTCCTCTTTTATTTTATTTTGGGTAACATGATAAAGCTCGCGCAACAGGTGCGCGAACTCAAATTTGTAGATTGGGTGTACTTGCCCGACATTATATAATCTCTCATTGCGGACTTGTTCCGCAATCTCAAACTTGTATTAACTATATAAATAGGTACTGTATAACCTGTTTACATTAAATATCGTATAAATCGTCACCCTGAACTTGTTTCAGGGTCTCAAATATAACAG